>Ga0182738_1000158_pt1 | contig 106099 bp, 92 predicted proteins | sample eDN5th30CBELigMG_FD_128876 | JGI IMG/M metagenome (GOLD analysis project Ga0182738, IMG submission 128876) | Enriched Miracle-Growth compost microbial communities from Emeryville, California, USA - eDNA 5th pass 30_C BE-Lig MG (version 2)... ... | reverse complement strand
ATTTAGTTTTTTGAAGCGGCGTCTGCCGCCCCGCGCAGGATTTGGGGCCTACCCGCGGCATTTCAGGGGTTTCCCCCTCCCGGACTCTCACCGGGTGGGCGCGGCGAGCCTCGGATAGTCGTCGGCCGCGTGAGCCGACGTGTACCCGACACTGCAGCCCGCCCTCAGATCAGGAACGCCTCGAGATCGACCCCTCTGCGGGGCGGGATGGGGGAAGTATGGGAGCGGTTCCGAGCGGTGGGGATTAGTTTTGCGCGCGAGACTACTTTCACGCCGACGGCTTTTCGCAGCGAGCGCCCGGCTCCCCGCAGGGGAGTCGCGCACTGCCAGCAAAAAGAGATCACTGGCACGTCTGCTCGAGGCGCCAGCTCACGACACGGCAGCGCTGCTTGCCGCCTCTGCCCATCGCGCACGCGCGATTGGGGAAGCGCTTGTAAGAGCAGTAGTAGTTGGGTGCGACATAGCCCTCATAGCCGCGCTCAGGCCCGCGCGTCTCGTAGTTCTGCCAGTAGTAGGGCTTCACGCGCGCCTCGGCCCCGGTGAAGGCGACGAGAAGCGCGGCGGCTGCCGCCAGCGCGGTCAGCAATCGTTTTGCGCCATCGGACGAGTTGAACATGTCGCTTCTCCTCGGCGGTGCAGCGAGCGAACGCACCCGGAGAAACGTGCAACACGCCCGCCGGTTGCGACCGGCGAACGGGCTTGCCACCTCGACGCGACGGCCCCTATTCCCTGCCCGCACCGACGGCATTCTTGATGTGAAGCATCGCGGCTAAAGCCGCAGCGCGCCTTCAGCGCGCGGAATGCCGTTGGTGCGCGCAGGGATGGATGCCGCCGATCAACTCGCGAGCCTCGCGTCTTCGTCTTCATCTTCTTCGTCGTCGTCGAAATCAGTCGTCGCGTCTTCGATGGCTGTTGGTGGCATGACCTCCCGAACTTGCTGGGCCGCGAGAGTAGCCAGCTCTAGGGTGATAAATATTCCAAAAGATGCCAACGCGGTGGCGCCCAAGAAGAAAATCCCCTGCGTCTGTGGTGCGTAAAATCCAAGTGCCAGCACCGAAACAGCAATAAGGCCTCCGACACACCAGAGGCATTTCATGACAGAGTCTTGGATTGCGGCGACGCATATCCGCCTAACAAAATTAACGCCCAGCATGCTCAGCCGCTCTTCGACGCGGCAGAGCAGACACAAGAGCTTTGCTTCCCTCTCACTCCATCTAGGTCCACCTTTTCGCTTCGCAACCCATTCGGCTATCCGATTGATGTCGCCGAAGACTGAATGCAATTGATGGAGACCGTCGATCTTATCTAGACGTATGCCTTCGATTTTCAGAAGCCGGTCGGATATTCGGTAATGTATGTGACCATTCTCAGCCATCCCTGCTACGCACCCTCGCAGCTCCGAAACCGCCTCGTTGAACTTCCAATAGACGTCGGATTGCTCTTGGCGACAGCCTTGCAGCTCTTGCATGAGGAACCCAAACAGCACCGGCCCCGCGATTGCGTAAACCGTTGCGACGCCAAACACGAACGCGTGGAATTCTGATAAACTCGAAAACGGGGCTGAAAGGCTCGTGCCCACATGCGCCCAATAACCCCCGCATATAAGGCCTGCGAAGCCCACTGCCCCGAGCAATTGGACGTACGTGTTTCTCGCCAAGGCGATCCACGTGTACTCATTCCGATAGTTTCCGTCGCGATCGGGTGTCTCGTTGGGCCAGATTCTCACGCGCTTACCTCACGGCCCAACAGCCAGGCTTCCTCGTGCACGCGGATGTCGGCGAGGACGCGGTCGAGCAGCAGACACGTGCGCTTGAACAGATCGGAGCCGCGGCGGTAATCGGCCGGGGCGAAGAAATCGCAGCGGCCCGCCTTGAACAGCTCGACGCATTTCTCCGAGCCCTTGCCCGGCGTGTGCACGGCGATCGCATGGCCGCCGTTCTTGCGCATCACCGCCATCGACGGCACGTCGGTGTCGCCGTCGCCGAAGTAGATCATGTTGGAGAACGGGATCGGACGCTTCTCCTCGTCCATGTGCTCGTTGATGCCCTGCCCCAGATCCTCGATGCCCTTGTTGATGCGGAACAGGTACTGCGTCTTGCCGGTGTCGGTGATGACGCGCTTGGGATACGGCAGGTCGTAGGCGTCGAACCAGTACTCGGACGCGAAGACATTGTGAAAGTGCCGGCGGATGCGCGTGCCCTCGATGATCTCGATGAGGCCGGCCGAGACGACGTAATGGCGCAGCGCGATGCCCTGTGTCTCGGCGCGCAGGCGCACGTAGTCCTCGATCTCGCCGAACCAGTCTTCGACGCCGTCGAACAGCTCGACGTGCTTCCCCTGCGCGACGAGGTCGGCGCGGTCGATGCGCACGCCGGCCGCTTTCGCCTTTTGATACATGAGGCGCATGTAGGAGATGAGCCCGTCGGCGCCCTCGCGGCGCGCGATGGCGTTGGATTCCGCCCAGAACGCCTCCGGGTCGATGCCGATCTGCGGCAGGAAGGCGTAGTCCTGCATCGGGCGCGGGGAGAGCGTGCCGTCGAAGTCGTAGACGAGGGCGATGGTCTTCTTGTCGAACGCCGCCTTGGCGTTGGCGGACCCGCGCGATTTTGCCTTCGGGGCTGTTTCACCCACGTCCTCGTCAGCCAACGGCACGGTCATGGTCAAAGCTCCGCCTCGACTTGCATGCGCGACCATGCAGCGATTCGGGGGGCGGATTGAAGGCGTAGCTGCCCCCTCTCCCCGCGTGCGGGGAGAGGGCTGGGGTGAGGGGCAGCCCCGAATCGCAGCGCCAGTTTCTGCCCCTCACCCTAACCCTCTCCCCATCGCGAAAAAGTGCGATGGGGAGAGGGGATAGTTCTCAGCGCTTGCAACCGCAGCCTTCGCCGTGGGTGTGCTCGTGGCCGTGATGATCGTGTCCGCCGCAGCAGCCCTCGTGGCCGTGCGCATGCTCGTGGTCGTGGTCATGATCATGCGCGTGATCGTGACTATGGTCGTGGCCGTGACCGTGCGCGTGCTCGTGGTGATGATGGTCGTGGCCGCAGCCGCACGCATCGCCGTGATCGTGGTGATGCTCGTTCGGATCGACGAGCGCGGCGTGCAGCTTGCGCTCGATGGCGACCGCCGCCTCGCGCGGGGCGTCCTTGTCCTCGATGCACAGCGCCATGATCTCGGCGCCGAGACGCACGTCATCGACGGCCCCGAGGTAGTGCCGGCGCAAGCGCCCCTGGCGGTCGAACACGAGCAGCGTCGGCGTGCCTTGCATACCATACGCCTCCATCGTCTGCGGCAGGCCGGAGCCGTTCTGCCTGTCGACGGCGATGGGGATCTCGACGTGCTCGGTCTTCAGGAACGGCTCGAGCTGCGAGGGCGACATGTCGCTGTGGTTCTCGAACACCATGTGCAGGCCGATGACCTCGACCTCATCGCGCGAGAAGGCGCGGGCGATGCGGCCTGCCTGCGGCAGCGAATGCCGCAGCGAGCCGGGACAAAGCATCTGGAAGGCGAGCACGACGACCACCTTGCCCTTGAGCGCCCTGAGGCTGAGCGCCTCGGAGTTGAACCACTGCGAGGCGATGAGCTCGGGCGGCTGCTCGGGGTTGAATTGCATCTCGGCCATCGGTGGTGACCTTTCCGGCATGGGGTGAGAGGGCGTTGACAGCGGCATAGCGCTTTGCACGGGGTCCCTCAAGTGAGGCGAGATCGGCTCGGGGTGAGGGGAAGCTGGATTACCGGCAGCGGGACGAATCGTCGGAGGCAGCCGGCACCGGCTCCCGGCAGGCAAAGCGCGGATGCACCTTGCAGCCGGGGTCCAGCGTGTCGGGGCCGGTGGCGTAGATGGAGAAATGCAGCGGGCAGCCGCGCATGACGTTGAACGCCCTGACGCAGCCGAGCCGCGGCGGCGCCGAGGCCGAGCGCGCCGCCAGCGCTTTGGCGAGATCGGGCTGCCACCGGTCCTCGACGACGGCGATGCCGTCCTCGCCGCCCGCCATCCATCCGGCGAGCGAGCCGACGTTGGTGTCGGCGCCATGGCCGAGCGCGAACGTGGTGCTCGGCTCGCGGAAGCCGGCGACGCCGACCCGGCCGGTGATGCAGCGGCGCAGCGGGGCGATGGCCTCGGCGATGCGCGGCGCCGGCCAGGCGATGGCGATGTGCGGCAGCAGGACCGCGAAGGCGAAGCTGACGAACAGCGCGAAGCCGGCGATGCTCGTCACCACCCAGCCAGCGGCGAGATCGCGGCCCATGGCAGCGGCGGCCAGCGTGAACAGCGCGACCACCACAGCCGCGCCGATCACGACGGCAAAGCTCGGCGCCGTGCCGGTCAGCGCCAGCAGCCCGGCGAACAGCGCGACCGTGCCGGGCAGCACGAGCCACCAAGGCAGGCGCAGCGTGCGCGGCGGGATGGCGAGTGGGCCGTCGCCGCGATCCAGCACCAGCGCCACGGCGGCCGCCAGCGCCGGAAACATGGCCTGCACCGTATAGAGCGCCGGCTTCGAGGCGATGAGCTCCAGGTAGAGCCAATAGCCGACGATCCAGCAGACGAGAAAGCGCTGCAGCGCATCTCCGCGCCGCTGCCACAGGCCTGTAAGCGCCGGCACGATCAGCAGCGCACCCGGCATGAAGCCCAGAACCGCGGCCAGCGTGAAGGTGAGCGGCGCTGCCTTCCACTTCATGTCCTGCGCGCCGCCCAGCGCGCGGATCAACTCGCCGAACGTCAGCCCCGAGAATGGCACACCGCCGTCGAAGTGCGCGCGCACGATGATCCACGGCGCGGCGATCAGCAGCATCAGCGGCATGCCCCACAGCGGCTGCAGACGCGCCAGCCAATCAATGCGGCGATCGAAGACGTACAGCGCGACGATGGTGGACAGCGACAGGATCGGCACCGCCAGCGCATTGAGCAGCATGGCGAAGCCCTGGGCCGCCCAGAAGGCGAGCGCCAGCGCCGTCCCTTTGCCTCGGTCGTGCGGAGGGCTGCAGTAGATGCGCAGCAACGTGCACTGCGCGACGACGATGGCGAGCAGCAGCGGGCCTTCCGGTATCGACAGGCTCGCCTGCAGGGCGACGATGGGCGACACGGCGAAAAGCCCGGCGGCGATGACGGCACGCCGGTCGCCCAGCAGCGGTCGCATCAGCGACCACAACGCCAGCACCGCGAGGATGCCGCCGATCAGCGAAGGCAGACGGTAGGTGGAGATCGCGTGCTGCGCGCTCTTGCCCAGCAGCTTGCCGGCGCCGATCTGCAGCCAGGAGATGCCGATGGGGCGGAATGGAAAGCGCTCGCCCTCGAATGTCGCATCGAGGTAGTCGTGGTTGCGGATCATGTCGCGCGCGGTCTGCGCGTAGACGATCTCGGTGCGGTCCACCGGCGGCAGCAAGAGCACGCCGGGCAGATAGGTGATCAGCGTCAGCGCGAGCAGCGCCGCCAGCGCCAGGCGCGGACGCGCCGCAAGGCTGTCGATGAGCCCGCTGCTGGTGCGCTGCAGCCGGTCCAGCGTCGTGGGAAGGAAGCTCATGCGCACTCGCAAGCCCGGGCCGGGCGAGGGAACATTCGTCGCCCCGGGCGGTCCGCGGGCTTGACACTGATAGCGCAGTTAAGCGATTGCGCAAGCCGGTGCGGCGAGGGCGGAGGCGGCAGGATGTCGGCGGATGACAACGGGGAGCGGAAGGCGCGGCTCATCGAGATCATCAAGGCGCGCTCGTTCCAGTCGGGCCGCGAGGTGAAGCTCGCCTCGGGGCGTACCTCCACCTACTACTTCAACATGAAGCCGACGATGCTCGATGCCGAGGGCGCGCATCTCATCGCCGAGCTGATCCTCGCCGCCATCGCCGGCAAGAAGGTGGACCTCGTCGGCGGGCTCGAGATGGGCGCCGTGCCCATCGCGTCGGCGGTGGCCGCCGTGAGCCATTCCGCCGGCGCGCCGGTCAATGCCTTCTTCGTGCGCAAGCAGGCGAAGGACCACGGCACCAAGAGCCTGATCGAAGGATTGCGCGAGGGCGACAGCCTGAAGGGCAGGCGCGTCGTCATCGTCGAGGACGTGACGACGACCGGCGGCTCGGCCATCAAGGCGGCCGACATCGTGCGCGCGGAGGGTGCCGACGTGGTGGGCGTCGTCACCGTGGTCGACCGGCACGAGGGCGCCGGCGAGGCATTCGCCGCCGCCGGTCTGACGCTGACGCCGATCCTGACGCTAGACGACTTCACTTGATTGCGCCCACCGACTCGCCCGCGGCGAGCCGGCCGGTGGGCGCGAAGCGTCGCCCCGTCTCACACTGTCATGCAGGTGGCCCTGATTGGGTATGCGACGCGAGCAGTCCGCGGGCGAGTTGATGGACGGGCGTCACGCGGCCGGTGCCTAGTGGACGACCGGCCCGGTGGGCGTCGTCGGGCCCGGCGGCGTCGTGGGACTCGATTTCCTGCGGCAACGGCCGGCCCGGTACGAAGTGCCTGGCGGACAGCGGCAGTGTGGTGGCCGCCCGATACGGCCACCCGTGCATTTTCTGGTGCCCGTATCGGGATTCGTCGTCGAGCCCGGTGTCGTCGGTGGCGGCGTCGGATGTGTGCATTTGCCGTTCTGGTAACTGGTGCCGGTGGGGCAGCAGTGGGGATAGGTACCCACGGGACGGTCGCCCGTGCATCGGGGCGTTTCACCGCCGCCCGGCTGCGCGGTGCTGGCGCCGCCACCGCCCTTCCGGCATTTGCCGTCGCTGAAGACCGTGCCGGTGGGACAGCAGTGCGGATAGGTGCCGACGGGACGGTCGCCCGTGCATCTGGGCGTTTCGCCGCCACCCGGCTGCGCGGTGCTGGCGCCGCCACCGCCCTTCCGGCACTTGCCGTCGCTGAAGACCGTGCCCCTGGGGCAGCAGTTCGGCGGCGAGCCGACGGGACGGCTGCGCGGACAGCCTCCGGTGCCGCCTGACGGCCCGTTATCACCTGGCTGCGCGGTGCCGGCACCGCCGCCGCCCGAGCGGCACTTGCCGTCGCTGAAGACGGTGCCGGTGGGGCAGCAATGGGGGTAGGTCCCGACGGGACGGTCGCCCGTGCACCTGGGCGTTTCGCCGCCGCCAGGCTGCGTTCCGGTGGTGCCACGGTCCCTACGGCACTTGCCGTCGCTGAAGACCGTGCCCTTGGGGCAGCAGTTCGGCGGCGTGCCGACGGGACGGCTGCGCGGACAGCCCCAGTACCACCTGATGTCGCCCCACCGCCCGGCTGCGCGGTGCTGGCGCCGCCGCCCGAGCGGCACGTGCCGTCACTGAAAACCGTGCCGGACGGGCAGCAGTTCGGGTAAGTGCCGACGGGACGGTCGCTGGGGCAGGTTGGCGTTGGCGTCGACGCAGCCGGAGCTGGAGCCGGAGCCGGCGCCACGCTGGTGCCGGCGGAGGTACGGCCGAACCTCCGGCAGAAGCGTCCGGTCCAGTGCTCGCCCGGCTTGCAGCGACAGGAGCCGCCGATCAGAACCATGCCGCGCGAGCAGGTTATCGGTTCCGAATTCGAGCGGAACGATTGCGTGCACGCCGGCGGCTTCTGGACGTTCTGGGCGAGCTGGTCGGGGTCGTTGCCGCCCGGCCCGTAGCGGCACACCCAATGTGTTTCATAGCTCTCGGGCTTTATGACATTGCAATCCTTGTCCACGATGGGACATCTGGCGCGGCCGCAGCCAACCTCTTTCGTGGATTTCCAAACGACCTGCGTGAAATGCCCGTTGACGCCCTCCCCGGCCGGCGGTGGGAGACAGTTGTGCTTGAAGCCGCCGACGATCACAGGCTTGTTGAAATCGTAAAGGTCCTTCTCGCAGGCCCAGGTATCGTCGAACGCCTGCCGGTCGGTGCCGGCCGGATATTTGTCGGGGACCGCCGACCTGGCGGCCAGGTTCTCTCCGATGCCCGGCGGGTTGCCGTGTCCACATTTGCACGCTTCGGCATAGGTCTTTGCATCAGCCGCTAGATCGCAGCTCCATGTGAGCGGGGACCCGCAATATTGTCCGCGCAGCTCGTTGTGCGCCTTGAGCATATCGGCCCACTCGGCCGGCACGCCGGGGCAGTTGTTGTTGCCGCCGCCGCCTTGGGTGCCGGCTCTTTTCTTTCGGCAGATCTGAAGCAGCGCAGCGCGCGCTCTGGCTTCCCTCCTCGGCAGGGGCGAATCCGCCTTTAGGCTGACGCACCAGTTGTAGTGAGCATCGAAACTGACCCAGCGGGGCCCGGTATATCCGCAATGGAATACCCTGTTGTATCTGGCTGCAGCGGAGGCGGATTTGGCGTACGCCTTGCACTTCGCCGCGCGCTTCACCTCTTTGCACGCCTGGATGTCCTGGTTGCGCAGCCAGCTGTAGTTGGCATCTCCAAGCAGCCCCGCACGCTGCTGCCCCATGCAATAGGTGAACTGCGTGCCCTCGTGCGTGGCCCACCTGCCGATGATTGGACTGTCAGGCAGCTCGCAACCCAGCTTCCGCATTTCCTCCACGTCTTCCATCGCGTTCCGCGCGTAATAGCTGCAGTGCTGATTCATCTCCGCTGAATCGGTCGTGGCGTGGACCGTTTCAGAAATGTTTTTGGAGATGCATCCCTCGCGACCGCCTTCGCTGCGCGCGCGCATGGAGAAGAAGTATTCCTTGCCGGACTCCAGGCCGTAGAACTCGTGGTAGTTCTCGTTGGTCGCGCCGCCGACGATGTCGGGCGCCTCCGGCACCGGCCGCCCCAACTTATCGCGGATGTAGATGTCGTAGTGGCCAACCCTGCTCGACCATTGCAGCATGATGCCGCCCGAGCTGAGCGGACTGGCCTTCAACGAGATGGGAGTGGGCGGGCGATCATCGTCGTCGCAACCGGCCGCGACGGGCGACGCGATGACGAGGGCCGTGACGACGACGACGGCGGTGCGGCTCGCCGCCGACCGCATCCACCGCCAAGCGCGCGTGCCGCCGTCCAGCGGTTCCGATTCCGGCCCGGTCACCATGTCAGTTCCAAGAGCCGCCAAGGCTTCACGTCAACGGTCGAGGATGCCCTAGTGCACCTTTCCCTTGCATCCCCCGATCGGATGAGCCCAGCCGCATCAGCGGGCGGAAACAGCGACGTGCAAGGGGCGCCGTCTGCGAGAGGCTGGCACCGCGTTGGTTAAGGGTCGGTGCGCAAATCGAGCCCGCGCGCAAAAACGCTCCCGCTGCGGGAGCAGCGAGAGCGATATGGAGCGAACCGGCCCGACCGCGCCGGCGGGCGGCTAAGCGGCTTGGCTGCGGGCGACGCCGACGAGGCGGACGAGCTCGCGGCGCGCTTCCTCGCCGTTGGTGATCCGCGAGGCGAACGGCAGACGCAGCGCATACGCCCCTAGCAGCAGATCGCAGCCGGCCGGATCGATGCCGGTCATGCGCCATGCGCCGGGCGCACCGCCGAGCAGGCGCGTGGCATAGAGCTCGATCGCGTCGGCATGATCGTCGTTCATATGCGCGACGATACCCGGCTCCGCCTCTATCAGCGCTTCGGCGCCTGCCGTGTCGATGAGGAGATCCTCACGCGGCAGATCGACGATGCGTCCGAAGCCGCCGATGTAGTGCGCGCTGGCGATGTCGAACCGGTAGAAGCCGAAGTCGGGGAAATCGGCGTAGCCCGCCGCTACCGGATGGCGTGCGAGATAGCGGCGACGCGCCGTCGCACTCGTCGTCGGGCGCGCCTCGCCGATCAGCGTGACGCGTGCGCCCGACAGCGGATCGGCCTCGAACCCCGTCGCATCGATGAGCAGCGTGGCGCGCGGATCGGCCGCAAGGTTCTTCGTGTGCAGCGCCAGTTTAGAAATCAACAAAACTGGAGCGCCGTCGGGCTCGGTCGCGACGAGCAATAACGACGCATACGGATGGCCGCTGGGCGGCAGCAGCGTGCCGAGCGCACCTTTCAGCGCCGCGCGGACCAAGGTGCGCGCCAAAGGCGCAGTTTCCTTAACGGGCGAAAGTCCCCGCTGATTCGAAGGCTCTTCAACAGTCATGGGCTCCTCCCCGCTTCCTCAGCACAACCTATTCAGATAACGTTCAGGCAGAAATCACGAAATTGGCTTCGCCACAATTGATACACCTTGGAGCCATAAAGCGCGGCAGGGTGCCTCTCTGCTGCAGGTCGGGACATGATGAAAGAAAAAAGCACGATCGCACTCGTCGACGACGAGCGAAACATCCTTACCTCGCTGCGCATGGCGCTGGAGGCGGAAGGCTACAAGGTACGCACATATAACGACGGCGTCTCCGCCCTGGAAGCATTGACCGAGGACCCGGCCGACCTCGGCATCTTCGACATCAAGATGCCGCGCATGGACGGCATGGAGCTGCTCCGCCGCGTGCGCCAACGCTCCGATATGCCGGTGATCTTCCTCACCTCCAAGGACGAGGAGATCGACGAGCTGTTCGGCCTCAAGATGGGCGCCGACGATTACGTCGCCAAGCCGTTCTCGCAGCGTCTCGTCGTCGAGCGCGTGAAGGCGGTGCTGCGCCGCTTCCAGCCGAAGGAGCCGGGCGCCACCCCCGAGATCGAGGCGGCCCGCGTTCTCGAGCGCGGCAAGCTGAAGCTCGACCCCGAGCGTCACAACTGCCACTGGGACAACAAGCCGGTGACGCTGACCGTCACCGAGTTCCTCATCCTGCAAGCCCTCGCGCAGCGGCCCGGCGTGGTCAAGACGCGCGACGCGCTCATGGATGCGGCCTACGACGACCAGGTGTACGTCGATGACCGCACCATCGACAGCCACATCAAGCGTCTGCGCAAGAAGTTCAAGCAGGTCGATGACAACTTCGACGTCATCGAGACGCTTTACGGCGTAGGATACCGCTTCAAGGAAGCTTGAAGCGCGGAGGGGACATGGCGCTCGACAGCGGGCGATCCGAGCAGCAGCCGCTGACCAACGGGTTCGCCGGGCTGAAGGGCTTCGCGACCGACATCTCCATTGCCGCAACCAACGGAGCGACGCGCCTGACGCGGACCATCTCGACGGCCGCCGCCGCCACGGTGCAGCACGTGCGCAACGGCGTCTCCACCGGCGGCGCGGCCGCGTGGGCCGGCATGCGGCGTGCGAGCGTCGCGGCGCGCCACACGGCCAGCGCCATCGCGCTCGGGGCCCAGAACGCTGCCGCGCGCGTCGAGCCCGTCACCGCGTCCGCGCCGAAGGCGTTCGCTCCCGTGCAGGCGTGGCTCGGCCGCCAGCCGATCGTGCGCTTCTTCTCGGCCAGCCTCCTGCGCCGCATCCTCATCTCTAACCTGATGGGGTTCTTCATCCTCGTCGGCGGCATCCTCTACCTCGGCTGGTTCCACACCTGGCTGATCGACGCCAAGCTCGACGCGCTGAAGACGCAGGGCAAGATCATCGCCGACGCCATCGCCGCCAACGCCAAGGTGGTACGCGAGCGCATCATCATCGACGCCGACGCCATTCCCGACAGCGCCGGCAACACGACCGCCAACAGCACGCCTTATGACGGCCTCGCCGAGTTCGAGCTGTCGATCCACCCCGAGGAAGTGACGCCGATCCTGCGCAAGCTGATCCAGCCGACCAACACGCGCGCGCGCATCTACGCCCGCGATGGAACGCTGATTGTCGACACGGCGCAGACGCTGGCGCGCTGGTCGGCGATGCGCAACGAGCCGAACGTCAGCGACCGCGAATCGCCCAAGACGCAGAACATCTGGACGCGCCTGACGCGCTACTTCTTCCGCGAGCCGCTGCCCGTCTACCAGGAGATCGGCACCGGTAACGGCATGGCCTACAAGGAGATCCAGGCGGCGCTGCGGGGCGAGGAAAAGAACATGCTGCTGCTCAACCGCAAGGGCGAGCAGATCGTATCGTTCGCGTTGCCGATCCGGCGTTTCAACGAGGTCCAGGGCGTGCTGCTCCTGTCGACGCGCCCCGGGCAGATCGATCAGATCCTCAAGGAGGAGCGGATCGTCATCCTCATCCTCGCCTCCATCGCGCTGCTCGCCTCGGTGGTGACGTCGCTGCTGCTTGCGCGCACGGTTGCCGGGCCGATCCGACGCCTGTCGGCCGCCGCCGAGCTCGTCAGCCACAACATCGAGGCGCGCACGCAGCTCCCGCAGTACGACGGGCGTACCGACGAGGTGGCGCAGATGGCCACCGCTTTCCAGGCGATGACCAGCGCCCTGTGCCGGCGCATCGAGGCGAGCGAGAAATTCGCCGCCGATGTCGCCCACGAGCTGAAGAACCCGCTGACGGCGGCGCGCTCTACCGCCGAATCCCTCAGCTTCGCCAAGAACGAGGAGGAGCGCATGCACCTCGTCACGCAGATTCAGAGCGAGCTGAAGCGTCTCAACCGGCTGATCACCGACGTCTCCAACGCCTCGCGGCTCGACGCCGAGCTGGCGCGCAAGGAGATGCGCCCGATCGACGCCACGACCATGCTGCGCAACGTCGTCGCCATCTTCCGCGACATCATCGGCGACGACAGCCGCTCGCTGATCCTGTCCATCGGACCGGAGTCGTTCACCGGGGCGTTCTTCGTCGAGGGCGACGAGGGCCGTCTCGGGCAGGTACTCACCAACCTCATCGACAACGCGATCTCGTTCTCGCCCGAGGGCGCCACGGTGACGGTAAAGGCGCGCACCGCGACGCCGTTCGTGGAGATCATGGTCGAGGACGAGGGCCCCGGCATCCCCGAGGACCGCCTGGTGATCATCTTCGACCGCTTCTATTCCGACCGGCCGGCGACCGACACGAGCCGCGGCAAGAACTCCGGCCTCGGCCTCAGCATCTCGCGCGAGATCGTGCTGTCGCACGGCGGCGAGATATTCGCCGAGAACCGGTATGCGGAAAGCGCCGAGGCGGATGCCAAGCCCTGCGGCGCGCGCTTCACGGTTCGCCTGCCGATGGCCGCAGCGCGCCAGCGCGGAGGAACCTCCGGTGGCCGCCGCGCCTGAGACACACCACGGGACCGCGATCGCCGTCGGCGGCAACGCCGCGCTCATCCTCGGTGCCTCCGGCGCCGGCAAGTCCGATCTGGCGCTGCGCTGCGTGATGCGCGCGCCGACGCAGCTCGTTCCGGAGCCTGTTCTTCTCGTCGCCGACGACCGCGTGCATATCGAGGGACACGCCGGCAGGGTGCGCGTCCGGGCGCCCGGCTCCATTCTCGGCCAGCTCGAGGTGCGCGGGATGGGCATCGTCGAGGTGCCCTATGTCCCCGAGGCAGACCTTGTCCTGTGCGTCGAGCTGGCTGCCGCGGGTACCGTGGAGCGGCTTCCCGACCCGCCCCCGGAGCGCGTTGTGGCCGGTGTTCGCTTGCCCGTTCTGAGGCTTTCCCCCTTCGAAGCCGCCGCGCCGGAGAAGCTCCTCCTGGCCCTCATGCGGGCCGCGCAGGCCCCCGGCCGGGGCACCGAAGCATGACAGCAATTCCACTTGCACCGTCGCCGAACACTTGTAAATTCTGCCGCGCTGCCAATGGCTCCCTGCCGTGCGGGGAACCCTAGTCATCGGTCCCCGTGCTCCGCCAGTGCTCGACAGGGGACGGACAAAAGACGAGATCGGCTCAAATTCATGATCGGACTTGTCATCGTCACGCATTGCGGGCTGGCGCTGGAATTTCGTTCGGCGCTGGAGCACGTGGTGGGGCCGCAAACGCAGCTCGAGACCGTTTCCATCGGCCCTGAGGACGACGCCACGGTCCGCCGCGGGCAGATCGTCGACGCCATCCATCGCACCGATACCGGCGACGGCGTGATCGTGCTGACCGACATGTTCGGCGGCACGCCCTCCAACCTCGCCATCTCGGCGATGGACGAGGCGCATGTCGAGGTCATCGCCGGCATCAACCTGCCCATCCTCGTCAAGCTCGCGAGCGTGCGCAGCGAGCTTCCCCTCGCCGACGCCGTGGCGTGCGCCCGCGAGGCCGGCCGCAAGTACATCAAGGTGGCCAGCCAAGAGCTTTCGGGCGACGGTTCGGTCTAGCTCCATGCCAGAGATCAGGGACAGCGCCCGCCCCGAGGCGGTGGTCACCATCCGCAACCGCAAGGGGCTGCACGCGCGCGCCTCGGCGAAATTCGTCAAATGTGCCGAGACCTTCGATGCCCTCGTCACCGTTACGCGCGACGGCCACGCGGTCGGCGGCACGTCGATCATGGGCCTCATGATGCTGGCGGCCGGCCCCGGCTCGACGCTGCACATGACCGCCACCGGGCCGCAGGGTCCCGAGGCGCTGCAGGCGCTCGTGGCGCTCGTCGAGGACGGCTTCGGCGAGGACTGCATCGAGGACGCATGAAAAAAGGAGCGCCTTGAGAGCGCTCCTTTGCGTGCATCGAAGGTATGCTGCCCTACTTGGACAGATAGACCGTCGTGAGCTTCACGGCGATGTCGCCGAAGGCATTCTTCAGCTCCTCGCCGTCGTCGGCGTTGTAGTACTTGGTCGCGTCGGTCGCGCAGCTCGACAGCGTCTGCGCCGCGAGCGAGTTCTTTCCGACATCGAAGCCGACGGTATACACATCGATGCCCTTCTTCTTCATCGCCGTGCAGAGCGCCAGCGCCTGCGGCACGGAGCAGCCGTTGGTCGCATTCGGGCACTTGGTCGAGGACGTCGGATAGGTCGTGTAATCGACCGAGATGCCGTTGGAATCGTACTGCGTGTTGTAGTCGCCGTCGGTCATCAGGATGGCGACCTTTTTCACCGGCTGCTTGCCGTCCACCAGGACCGGCTTGCCGCTGCTGTCGAGTGTCGGATAGGCCTGCGCGCGGTTGTCCGCCGACCACAGCGAGTTCCAGTTCGGCGACAGTGCGTACCAGGCCCACGCCGTGCCGAGGTGGCCGGCCGTGCCGCCGACGGCAGACAGGCCGTCAATCTTGTTCTTGAGCAAGCTCGTGTCGCTGGTCAGCGGCTGGATGGCAGAGCTCGCCGGCACGGTGCACGAGCCCTTCTTGTTGTTGCCCGAGCCTGTCGTCGACGTCGTGTAGTGCGCGGTGACGTATTTGTTCGTGCCCGGCGCGTCGTCGGTATAGCGCGTCGTGGTGCTCATGCGCTCCACGACGCAGTCGGTCAGATAGTAGGTGGTCGTCACGGCGTTTCTGCCGCTGCCGCTTGTGATCGACCGCGTCGAGGGCCAGCTCGTGCCGCGCGCCGCGCTGAGGGCGCTCGTCGTCGGCAGGTGGATATCCTCCGAGAACGGCACCAGCGCGATCTTGGTCGTATACTTGCCGCCGCCGTTGGTGGTGGTGACGGTGTCGATCAGCAGCTTGGCCGCCGACTTCAGGTCCTTCAGCTTCTGTCCCGCCATGGAGCCGGTGATATCCAGCATCACGGAGATCTCCGTGTCGCCGCCGCCCTTCATGCCGATCTGCGATCCCATGCCGTCGAACTTCGTCTGCGCGGTGCTGATCAGCGGCAGCTTGCTGATGGAAGCGAACTGCAGGAATGGCGTCTTGATGTAGGCGTTGCCGGTGGCGTTGAGCCCCATGCCGTTGCCGGCCACGGCGAACTTCACGGAATCGTCGGTGACCGGGAACCGCGACCGGACGTTCTCGTCGTAGAACTTGGTCGCCGCGGCGATGGCTGCGTTCTTGTCGCCGTTGGTCGTCTGCAGCGCGCGGCCGCCGGCGAGAACGGCGGCGTCGATTGCCGCCAGCGTCTGGTCCCGCGCGTGCAGCCAGCGCCCGATGTCCACGGCGGCGCCGATGGCCAGCATCAGCACCACGAGCGTGAGGCCGAGCATGATGGCGATGTTGCCGGAATCGTCGGCGCGGAAACGGCGCACGGAACGCGACGACCGCGCGAGGCAGCCCAGAAACCAACTCATCTTCCGCCACTCCTGCGAATTTTGTTCGTTGGGCGGAATATGCTGCGGTCGGTCTTGAAAGTTATTAAAAGTGCTAAAATTTATTAGTCTTGCCTAACGAAACGTTTCCTTTTGATCTGTTCCGATGCGCGCATTTTCGCAAGTATAGATCTGCCTATTCCAATCGAATACTTACCGGCTACACAAAGAATAACCGCACCGGGCGCCTGCCGCTCAGGGACATAAGGACTTGTTTATATCTTTGTTGCGCGCCCGCGCGGGGGTGGCTAGAAGGGCCCATGCCAAGGCGGCCGATGCCGCCCTCCCCAAGCGCCGCGAGGCGCCCAGCCGCAAGGAGCCACGCCCATGGGTAAGCCGACGGACTACGTCGTGAAGGACATCAGCCTCGCGGACTGGGGCCGCAAGGAGATCGCCATCGCCGAGACCGAGATGCCCGGCCTGATGGCGACGCGCGAGGAGTTTGGGGCGCAGAAACCGCTCAAGGGCGCCCGCATCGCTGGCTCGCTGCACATGACGATCCAGACCGCGGTGCTGATCGAGACCCTGGCCGCGCTCGGCGCCGACATCCGCTGGGCCTCGTGCAACATCTATTCGACCCAGGACCACGCCGCTGCCGCCATCGCCGCGGCCGGCATCCCGGTGTTCGCCTTCAAGGGCGAGAGCCTGAAGGAATATTGGGACTTCACGCGCCGCATCCTCGAGTGGGGCGACGGCGGCACGCCGAACCTCATCCTCGACGACGGCGGCGACGCGACGCTGCTCGTCCACCTCGGTCTGCGCGCCGAGAAGGGCGATACGGCGTTCCTCGACAAGGCCGGCTCCGAGGAGGAGGAGGTCCTGTTCGCCCTCATCAAGCGGACGCTGCAGGAGAAGCCCGGCTGGTTCGCCGAGCTGGCGAAGAACATCAAGGGCGTCTCCGAGGAGACGACGACGGGCGTGCATCGCCTCTACGAGATGCAGAAGCGCGGCGAGCTGCTGTTCCCGGGCATCAATGTCAACGACAGCGTCACCAAGTCGAAGTTCGACAACCTCTATGGCTGCCGCGAATCTCTCGTCGACGGCATCCGCCGTGGTACCGACGTCATGATGGCCGGCAAGGTTGCCATGGTCGCCGGCTTCGGCGACGTCGGCAAAGGCTCGGCCGCCTCGCTGCGCAACGCCGGCTGCCGCGTCATGGTCTCCGAGATCGATCCCATCTGCGCGCTGCAGGCCGCCATGGAAGGCTATGAGGTGGTGACGATGGAGGACGCCGTGCCGCGCGCCGACATCTTCGTCACGGCGACGGGCAACAAGGACGTCATCAAGACCGAGCACATGCGCGGCATGAAGGATCGCGCCATAGTCTGCAACATCGGCCACTTCGACAACGAGATCGAGGTCGCGGGCCTCAAAAACTTCAAGTGGCACAACGTGAAGCCGCAGGTGGACGAGATCGAGTTCCCCGATGGCCGCCGCATCATCCTGCTGTCGGAAGGCCGGCTGGTGAACCTCGGCAATGCCATGGGCCACCCCTCGTTCGTCATGTCGGCGTCGTTCACCAACCAGACGCTGGCGCAGATGGAGCTGTGGAGCAACGCGGGCAAGTACGAGAAGAAGGTCTACACGTTGCCCAAGCACCTCGACGAGAAGGTCGCCCGCCTGCACCTCGACAAGATCGGCGTGAAGCTCACGAAGCTGTCGCCGGAGCAGGCCTCCTACATCGGCGTCAAGCAGGAAGGCCCGTATAAGTCGGACCACTACCGCTACTAGGCGCGTGGCCGGAGCAGGACGCGCGCCGCGCCTCCTCCTCGGCCGGCGCGGGAACGGCTTTCGGCAAGGCGGCAGTCCGTCGCCGGTGCGGATGCGCCGACCGCCGCCGGCATCCCCGGATAACGGGGAAATATGCGGCTTGCGGGCAGCATGTTGTCCGCAAATGTTGCGGTGGCGGGCCATAGCGGCCCGCACCGCTGGCAACCACCGACACGGCTCCGCATAATCAAAAACGATTCGCCCCTTGGCGGGGGCGATGCCGCCGGGCCTTTGTCCGTTGCTCGTTGCGTCTTTGGCCTCGGGTTCCCACTTTCTCCAACCGGACCCCGATGCAATCTGCTGCCCCGACGAGGCGATCTTCGATACGGCTGCGCGAGCTTCTGGCCCTCGCCGCGGCAACGCTGGCCTGCGTGCTCATCGTGGCCGCCGGGCTGGTCTCGGGCGACGATCCGCCGGTCGGGGCCGGCGGCCTGCAAGCGTGGGCCACGGCGGGCTTCGTCATCGGCGCCATACTGCTGCTGGCGGCGCTTCTGGCACTGACGGTCATCCGCGCCAAGCGCGAGGAAAAGCGTGCCCTGAACGAGGTGGATGGGCTGAAGCGCAACCTCGCCGCGGCCGATTCCATCATCCGCTCCGAGCCACAGATTCTGCTGTCGTGGGAGCAAGGCCAGCCGCTGCGCGTGGTCGCCTTCACCCTGAGCGGGATTCCCGGTCTGCCGGACGAGCCGGCGAAGTTCCTGCGCTTCGGCCAGTGGCTGGAGCCGGCCTCGGCGGCGACCCTGAAGCCGGCCATCGACGCGCTGTTCACCGCCGGCACGCCGTTCAACCTCATCGTGCGGACAGCAGGCGGCGGGCACGTCGAGGCGGAAGGCCGTACCGCCGGCGGCCGCGCCGTGCTGCGCTTCCGCGACGTCACCGGACACCGCGAGGAAGTGGCGCGCATTCTCGCCCAGCATCAGCGCCTGTCGCGCGAGGTCCGCGCCAGCCGGGCGCTGCTCGACGCGCTGCCGATCCCGGTCTGGCTGCGCGCCAAGGATGGCCGTCTCACCTGGGTCAACAATGCCTACGTGCGCGCCGTCGAGGCCCGCAGCCGCTCCGAGGTGCAGGAGCGCCAGATCGAGCTTCTGGAGCAGCGCCAGCGCCGCGCCGCGGCGCGCGTCCTGGCGCGCGGCGAGAGCTATCGCGGCCGCATCCCGCTCATCGTCGGTGGCGAGCGCCGCACGCACGACGTGACCGTGCTGCCGTTCGAGGACGCGACTGCGGCGGCCGCGGTCGACGTCATGGCCATCGAGAAGACGCAGGGCGAGCTGGAGCGGCAGGCAGTCCCCTACGACCGCACGCTCGACCGCGTCGCCACGGCGGTCGCCATCTTCAACGCGCAGCAGCAGCTCGTGTTCTTCAACGAGACGTATCGCAAGCTGTGGGAGCTCGACGAGAACTGGCTCAAGACGCGCCCCACCGACGGCGCCATTCTCGACCGGCTGCGCGAGCTTGGGCGCCTGCCGCAGGTCGTCAACTACGGCGAGTGGAAAGCCAACATCCTTGCGGCCTATAGCGACGGCGCGGCGGAGGACGATACCTGGCTTTTGCCTGACGGCCGCACGCTGCAGGTGCTGACCGAGAAGCGCTCCGACGGCGGCATCAATCACCTGTTCGTCGACGAGACCGACCGCCTGGCGCTGGAGCGCGAGCACAACACGCTGATCAACGTGCAGCGCGAGACGCTCGACAGCCTCAAGGAAGGCGTCGCCGTGTTCGGCACCGACGGGCGCCTCAAGCTGTTCAACTCGGCGTTGGCCGAGATCTGGCAGCTCTCGCGCCGCACGCTGGCGGAAGAGCCGCACATCGACGAGTTCATGCGCCTCGCCGGCGAGCAGAACGACGACACCAGCACCTGGTCGCGCCTCGCACGGGCCGTCACCTCGTTCACCGAGCAGCGCGAGGAGCTCGGCGGCCAGCTCGTGCGCGCCGACGGCACGTTCATCGACTATGCGGTGATGCCCCTGCCCGACGGCGCCACGCTGATGACCTTCGCCGACGTGACCGACAGCAAGCGCTATCAGCGCGCGCTGGAGGAGCGTAACGAGGCGCTCATTGCCGCCGACCGGATGAAGAACGCCTTCATCAGCCACGTCTCGTACGAGCTGCGCACGCCGCTTACCAACATCATCGGTTTCAGCGACCTCCTCGGCAATCCGCATATCGGGCCGCTCAACGACAAGCAGCGCGAATACCTCGGCGACATCTCCGTATCCTCGAAGACGCTGCTCGCCATCATCGACGACATCCTCACCCTCGCCACCATGGACGCCGGCACCATGGAGCTGAAGCAGACGCGCATCGACGTGCCGGCGGTGATCGAGGCGGCAATCCTCGGCGTGCGGGAGTCGGCGCAGCGGGCGCGGCTGTCGCTGCACATCGGTGTGGCGGACGATGCCACGCACGTCATCGCCGACGAGGCACGCGTGCGGCAGATCCTCTTCAACCTGCTGTCGAACGCCGTTGGCTTCTCGAAGCCCGGCGACACCATCCGCGTCACCGCGTTGCGCGAGGGCGGCATGATGGTCTTTACGGTCGCCGACCAGGGCATCGGCATTCCCAAGGACGAGCAGGCGAAGGTTTTCGAGCGTTTCGAGAGCCGCAGCCTAGGCTCGGGGCATCGCGGTGCGGGGCTGGGCCTGTCGATCGTCAAGAGCCTGGTGGAGCTGCACGGCGGCACCGTCTCGCTCGAGTCCGAGCCCGGCCAGGGCACACGCGTCACTGTGCGCCTTCCCGCCGAGGGCCGACCTGCTATTGCAGCCGAGTAGGCTGCCCCAAGATGGCCCCGAGGGTCCGCTATCGGCCGGGGGCAGCCGAGCCTGAAGTGAACCGTAGATGTCGAGCTCCCACACCATCGAAAGCGTCAGCGAGCCCCAGCTTCTCAGGCTGGGACAGGAGCTTGCGTTCATCGCCCGGCGCGGCGATCTCCTGGCGCTGAGCGGCGAGCTGGGGGCCGGCAAGACGACGCTCGCCCGTGCCATTCTGCGCTCCCTCATCGGCAGCGAGGAGGAGATCCCGAGCCCCACGTTCACGCTGGTGCAGACCTACGTCACCGCGCGCATGCCGGCGGCGCACTTCGACCTCTACCGTCTCGGCGCGCCGGGGGAGCTCGAGGAGCTCGGCCTCGACCCGGCGCTGAAAAGCGGCATCGCCATCGTCGAATGGCCGGAGCGCGCCGGCGCGCTGCTCCCCGGCGACCGGCTCGACGTCCGCCTCGACGACAATGGCGCTGCCGCTTCCCGCCGCGTGACGCTGACCGGGCACGGATCATGGGCGCAGCGGCTCGACCGCTTCATGGCGATGCGCCGGCTGATCGGCAATGGCGGAAACGGTGCCGCGAACGGCAATGGTTGCAGCCACGAGCTGCGCTATCTGCAGGGTGATGCCTCGATCCGCCGCTACGGGCGCCTGGCGCGCGGCGAAGCCGGCAACGCCATCCTCATGGATTGGCCGCGGCAGCCGGATGGGCCGCCGATCCGCAACGGCCTGCCCTATAGCCGCCTGGCGCATCTCGCCGAGGACGTCCGGCCGTTCGTCGCCGTCGCCAACGCGCTTGCCGCCGCCGGCCTTACCGTGCCGCGCATCCATGCCCAGGATCTCGACAACGGCTTTCTCGTCCTCGACGACCTCGGCGACCGCGTCTTCGGAAGCGAGATCACGGGCGGGGCCACCGACCAGGCGACACTGTGGAGCGCCGCCACCGATGCGCTGGTGGAGCTGCGCCGCGCCCCGGCGCCGCAAGCGCTTCCCGTCGACGGCAACGGCGTGCACGAGGTGGCGAGCTACGACACCGGCGCCATGGCCATCGAGACGGAGCTGCTGATCGACTGGTACTGGCCGGCTTTGCGTGGCGCCGCCGTTCCCGACAGCGAGCGCGCCGCCTTTACCGGCGCATGGGCCGACGTCTTCGCCGAGTTGGCCAAGCTGCCCCCCGGTTGGGTGTTGCGCGACTACCACTCGCCCAATCTTCTCTGGCTTCCCGAGCGCGAGGGGATTGCGCGCGTAGGGGTGATCGACTTTCAGGATGCCATGCGAGGCCCCGCCGCCTACGACCTCGTCTCGCTATTGCAGGATGCGCGTGTCGATGTGGCGCCCGAGCTGGAAGCCGATCTGTTCGAGCGCTACTGCGCCGGAGCCGCCGCGCACGGGGCGTTCGACCGCGAGGCGTTCGCGTTCGCCTATGCCGCGCTCGGCGCGCAGCGCAACACGAAGATCGTCGGCATATTCGCCCGCCTCGCCAAGCGCGACGGCAAGCCCGGCTATCTGCAGCACATCCCGCGCCTGTGGCGCTATCTCGACCGCGACCTCGCGCATCCCCGCCTTGCCGCGCTCAGGCGCTGGTACGACCGCAATTTCCCTGCCGACGCGCGCGCCATCCCAGCCGCCTGAGCCCGGAGCCTCGATATGACCGCCTCTCCGACCTGGCGCCCCGAGGCCGCGATGGTGTTCGCCGGCGGCTACGGCAAGCGCATGCTGCCGCTGACGCGAGACATTCCAAAACCGATGGTGCGCCTCAAGGGGCGCACGCTGATCGATCACGTGCTCGACCGCATCGCGGCGGCCGGCGTCAAGCGCGCCGTCGTCAACGTGCACTACTGCGCCGACAAGCTCGAGGCGCACGTCACGCAGCGCCAGCAGCCGCAGATCGTGATTTCCAACGAGCGCCCACAGCTTCTCGACACCGGCGGCGGAGTCGTCAAAGCATTGCCGCTGCTCGGAAATGAGCCGTTTCTGATTCACAATTCCGACTCGGTGTGGATCGAGGGCGTCGGATCCAACCTCGAACGGTTGTTTTCTGTCTGGGACCCGGACACCATGGACAGCCTGATGCTTCTCGCCTCCGCGGCGACGAGCCTGGGGTACGAAGGATCTGGCGACTTCGCCATGGACAAGGACGGCTGCCTCAGCCGGCGCGGTGAGCGCCAGACGGTGCCGTTCGTGTTCACCGGCGTGTCCATCGCGCACCCGCGCATGTTCGAAGGCGCGCCGCAAGGCACGTACTCGATCAACCGCCTGTGGGATACGGCGATCGACAACGGCAGGCTGTTCGGCGTCCGCCTCGATGGTCTGTGGATGCACGTCGGCACGCCGGAAGCCCTCGTCGAGGCGGAAAGGTGGATCGAGAGTGAGGACGTCGCCTGACAGCGCGAGCGAAGGCCCGGCAGAGCACCGGGCCCGGGCAGCGCGTGTCTTCACGGTTCCAGCCGGGCGACCGTTTCTCGCCGCCGTCGCCACCGCGATCCTGAACGGCGACCTTCCCGCAGCGAACGGCGCGGCGCCCGACGCGCTGGCGCTTTCCGACATCACGTTGCTGTTGCCGACGCGGCGCGCGACCCGCGGCATGCAGGAAGCTTTTCTCTCCGCCGCGGGCGGCCGCGCGATGACGCTGCCGCAGATTCGGCCCATCTCCGCGGGCGAGGAGGATCTGACGCTGCTCGCCGGGCTCGCCAGCCCCGGTACGCTGGGCAGCGATGCACTCGACCTCGCCCCGGCGGTGAGCGAGATCGAGCGCCGGCTGGTGCTGACAATGCTCGTGCAGCGCTGGTCGGAAACGATGCGCCGCGGCGATCCGGATGCAGCGCACCTCGCCGACCGGGCGGCCGCAGCGGGCGCCAGTACACCGGCTCAGGCCGCGCATCTCGCCTCCGAGCTCGCCCGTCTCATGGACATGGTGGAGACGGAGAACGTGCCCCTTTCCGGACTCGCCGCCCTGGTACCGGACGAGCATTCCGAGCACTGGCAGAAGACGCTCGAGTTCCTGCAGATCATCACCGCATTCTGGCCCGCCTATCTTGCGGAGAAGACGCTGCTGTCGCCGGCAGCGCGGCGCAATCGCGCCATTCTCGCCGAGGCCGAGCGTCTGACGAAAGCACCGCCCGCAGGTCCCGTCATCATCGCCGGCGTGACCGGCTCGGTTCCGGCGACGGTGGAGCTGATGCGCGCGGTGGCACACCTGCCGCAGGGTGCCATCGTGCTGCCCGGACTCGACCGGCATCTCGACGAGGAGAGCTGGGACGCGATCGCCACGCATCCCGAGCATCCGCAGTTCGGCTTCCGCAAGCTGCTCGCAGCGCTCGGCGTCGCGCGCGCCGACGTCGCGACGCTGCCCGGCGCCGATCTCACGCCGCCGCTGGCCGCGCGCGAGGTTCTCATCGCCGAGACGATGCGCCCATCGGGCATGACCGGGCTCTGGCAGCGCTACATCCGCGACACACGCGTCGCCGACGTGCAGGCCGCGCTCGCCAACGTCAGCCTCATTGAAGCACCCTCGGCGCAGGACGAGGCGGAGACCGTAGCGCTGATCCTGCGCGAGGCGGCGGAGACGCCGGGCCGCACGGCGGCGCTGGTATCGCCGGATCGCCTGCTGGCGCGCCGGGTCGCCGTGCGCCTGGAAGCGTGGGGCATCCGCGTCGACGACTCCGCCGGCCGCCCGTTCGCCAAGACGCCGCCCGGCACGTTCCTCGATCTCGTCATCGCCGCGGTAGCGGAGGATTTTGCCCCGGCCGCGGTGATGGCGCTGCTGAAGCATCCGCTGACGCGCCTGGGCCTTGATGCCTTCGCGGTCCGTCGCGCGGCGCGTGCGCTGGAGATCGCGGCGTTCCGCGATGTCTATCTCGGCCGCGGTCTGCGCGGCATCGCCGACGCACTCACCCGCGCAGACGAGAACGTCGTCGCCGGACGGCGCCGGCAAACCGCCGTCCGCCGCCTGTGGCCGGCGGACTGGCAGGCGGCACACGATCTCGTCGCCCGCCTGAAGGAAGCCTATGCGCCGCTATGCGATGTATTCGCCGGTAGCGCCCAGCATGCGCTGAGGGACGTGGCCGCGGCGCACGTCGCCGTCGCCGACGCCGTTTGCCGGCTCCCGGAGGCGGAGGAACGCGAGGACGGCTCACCGCTGTGGCGCGGCGAGGCCGGCGTTGCGGCCGCCAGCTTCTTCGCCGGTCTCATCGACCCGCTGCTGCCTCCGCTCCCCATTGCCGCGGCCGACTATCCCGATCTCTACCGCAGCTTCCTCGTCGGCGAGAACGTACGCCCCCGCGTCGCCGTGCACCCGCGCCTGTCGATCTGGGGTCCCTTCGAGGCACGCCTGCAGCAGCCGGACGTCATCGTTCTCGGCTCTCTCAACGACGGAACGTGGCCCGAGGCCGCCGACCCGGGCCCGTGGCTCAACCGTCCGATGCGCAGCGAGCTTCGCCTGCCCTCGCCCGAGGAAGCGATCGGACACGCCGCGCACGATTTCACCTCGCTGCTCGGCGCCAAGCGCGTCTATCTGACCCGCGCCGAGAAGATCGACGGCGTGCCCACTGTGCCCTCGCGCTGGCTGATGCGGCTGCAGGCGCTGCTCGCGGGCTTCGGCATCGCCGATGCGCTCGAGCCCGAGCAGCCGTGGCTCGGGTGGGCGCGCGCTCGTGATAATGCGATCCGGCGTCAACGCCTGCAGGCGCCAGAGCCCCGGCCGCCGGCGGCGCTGCGTCCGCGCCGCATCAACGTGACGCGCGTCGAGACCTGGCTCGCCAACCCCTATGCGATCTTCGCTAGCGCCATCCTCAAGCTGGACAAGCTGCCCGCCCTCGGCGCCGACCCGAGCGCGGCGCTGCGCGGCAACGTCGTGCACGAGGTCATGAGCCGTTTCGCGCAGAAGTTCCCCGATCACCTGCCGGCCGACGCGCATACCGAGCTGATGGCTATCGCGCGTGAGGTGATCGAGGATTACGTCGACAACCCGCGCGTCGCCGCTTTCTGGGTGCCGCGCTTCCGGCGCTTCGCGGACTGGTTCGCCGACAGCGAGCCGGCGCGCCGGGATGGCGTCCAGCGCGTCGTATCGGAGGTGTCGGGGAGCCTCGTCATCGACGCGCCGGGCGGGCCCTTCACGCTTTCGGCGCGCGCCGACCGCATCGACATTACGGCGAACGGCATCCTCATCACCGACTACAAGACCGGCAGCGTTCCCGGCGACAAGCACATCGCCTCGGGAATGAAGCCGCAGCTTCCGCTCGAAGCCGCCGTGGCGCTCGGCGAGGCCGGGTTCGCCAACGTTCCGCACGCGCCCGTCATCGGCTTGCGCTACGTGCGGGCGACCGGAGCGGAGCCGCCGGGCGAGGACCGGCGCGTAGCGCTCGGCGACGTCGCCGCGCTGGCGGCGGAGGCGCTCGCCAAGCTCACGCAGCTCATCGCGCGCTTCGATGATCCTGCGACGCCCTACAAGGCGCTGCGGCGCGCACGCTTCGGCTACGACTACGACGACTATGCGCATCTGGCGCGTGTCGCCGAATGGTCGGTGCCGGGCGAGGACGAGGTTACGGTCGCATGAGCACGCACCTGCCGGAAAGCGACATCGAGCGCACGCGGCGCGCCCAGCGCGACGCCGCCGATCCTCTGGCGTCCGTGTGGGTGAGCGCCAACGCCGGCACCGGCAAGACGCACGTGCTCACGCAGCGCGTGCTGCGCCTGATGCTCGCCGGCACGGTGCCCGAGCGCATCCTCTGCCTCACCTATACCAAGGCCGCCGCCGCGGAGATGTCGAAGCGCGTCTTCGATACGCTGGCGAAATGGGTGACGATGGCGGAGCCGGAGCTGGCGCGGCAGTTGACGGAGCTGTGCGACCGGCCACCACTCGACGCCGAGCTGGACCTGGCGCGCACCCTATTCGCGGTCGCCATCGAGACGCCCGGCGGTCTCAAGGTGCAGACCATCCATTCGTTCTGCGAGCGCCTGCTGCAGCGCTTCCCGCTCGAGGCCGGCGTCGCGCCCGGCTTCACCGTTCTCGACGATACGACATCGACGGCGCTGCTGCGCGAGGCCATCGACGCGACACTGCGCGAGGCGACCGACGGCTCCAACGCGCGGCAAAGGGCGGCGCTGGAAGCGGTGATCCCCTACGCCGCCGAGGACCGCTTCGACGACGTGCTGCGCGCGGCGCTCACCCAGCGCCGCTGGCTCGACAGCGCCATGCGCATCGACCTGGGCAACGGCGGCGACGAGCTTTCCGGCCTCGCCCGCATCTACCGGCGCAGCTTCAACGTGCGCGACGACGTTAGCGACAGCGACATCGAAAGCGACATGGCCGATGTCGTCAGCGACGCCGAGCTCGCGCGCCTGCGCGATGCGCTGAGCGGCGGCAGCAAGAGCGATCTCGATCGTCTGCCGGCGATTGCCGCCGCGCTGGCCGCTGCCTCGAGCGCCGCACGCGCCACCGCGCTGGAGGACTATTTCTGCACCGACAAGGGCCCGCGCAAGCGGCTGATGACCAACGACGTCAAGAGCGCGTATCCCGGCCTCGAGGATGCGCTGACCAGCGCGCAGGCGCGCTTCTGCACCCTGGCCGAGGAGCGCCGCGGCCTGCGCGCCGTCGCCGCCACGATCGCGTTGCATCGCCTCGCCGGGGCGGTGCTGCAGCGCTACACGCTTGCCAAGCAGCGGCGCGCCGCGCTCGACTACGACGACCTCATCACGCGCAGTGTCCACCTGCTGAGCGGCCAGGATCTCGCCGGCTGGGTGATGTTCAAGCTCGACCGGGGCATCGATCACATCCTCGTCGACGAGGCGCAGGACACCAGCCCCGAGCAGTGGCAGATCGTCAAGGCGCTGGCGGGCGAGTTCTTCAACGGCAGCGGGCAGCACGACGTGGTGCGCACGCTGTTCGCGGTGGGCGACGAGAAGCAGTCGATCTACTCGTTCCAGGGCGCCGCGCCGCACCAGTTCGCCGAGATGGGTGCGCTGTTTGCAGCTATGACCGGCGCCGAGCGGTGGCGCCGCATCCCGCTCAACCTCTCGTTCCGCACCGTGGCCCCAGTTCTGGGTGCCGTCGATCACGTCTTCGCCGATCGCCGGCGCACGCCCGGCCTCACGACGGAGGAGGCCATCGTACGCCACGCCGTACACCGGCTCGGGCATGGCGGCGTCGTCGAGGTGTGGCCGACCGAGGTGCCCGAGGACGACAGCGGCGCCGATCCATGGTCGCCGCTCGAGGAAGCGTCCGCGCGCGCGCCCGCCGAGCGCCTTGCCGAACGCATCGCGGCCACCATTCGCCGCTGGCTGGACAGCGGCGAGATGCTGGCCTCCGAGGGCCGCCCGGTGCGCGCCGGCGACATCATTATCCTGGTGCGCAAGCGCCGGCCGTTCGCCGCGCCGATGGTCGCCGCGCTGAAGGCCCGCGGCATCCAGGTGGCCGGCGCCGACCGGCTGCGTCTGTCGGAGCAGATCGCCGTCGAGGACCTCGTTTCGCTCGGCGACTTCCTCACCCTGCCCGAGGACGATCTGGCTCTGGCCGAGGTGCTGAAGAGCCCGCTGATTGGCTTCGACGACGACGACCTGATGGCGCTGGCGGTCGAGCGCAAGGGCACGCTGTGGAAATCGCTCATCGACCGGGCCGCCGGCAACGAGCGTTTCGCCGCCGCCGCCGAGATGCTGAAACGCTGGCGGTCGCGCGCCGATTTCGTGCCGCCGTTCGAGTTCTTCGCCGCGCTGCTCGACCGCGACGGCGGCCGCGCCAAGCTGCTGGCACGGCTCGGTGCGGAAGCGGCCGATCCGATCGACGAGTTTCTCAACCTCGCTCTCGCCTACGACGACGCCGAGGCACCGTCGCTCACCGGCTTCCTCACCTACCTGCGCGAGACCGACCGCGAGGTGAAACGCGACATGGAGCACGGGCGCGACGAGGTGCGGGTGATGACCGTGCACGGCGCCAAGGGTCTCGAGGCCCCCATCGTCTTCCTGCCCGATACATGCTCGACGGCGACCGGCGGCCCGGTGACGACGCTGTTCGACATCGACGATCTCGACCTGCCGGCCGACGTCGACGGCAAGCCGTTCGTGTGGAGCGTCAAGGGCACGAGCGCGCATCCCAACATCGCGGCGGCACGCGCCATCCGCAACCAGCGCGAGGCGGAGGAACGCAACCGCCTGCTCTATGTGGCCATGACGCGCGCCCGCGACCGGCTGTACGTCGCCGGTTTCGAGGGCAAGAACGGCGCCACGCGCGGCTGCTGGTACGAGCACATCACGGCCGGCCTGGCGGGTTTCCTCGAGGACGCGCAGGATGCATCGGGCGCGCCCGTGCGGCGCCGGATCACCGACCAGTCGGTGCCCGCCAAGCCGCGCGAAGCGGCCAGCAGGCAGGAGGCGGCAGGCGTGTCCCTGCCGCCGTGGGCCCTCTGCGAAGCGCCACGCGAGGCGGCGCTCACCATACCGCTCGCGCCGTCGCGGCTGGAGGCCTATGCCCCCGATGCCGAGGGGGAACCGCTGGTCGAGCCGCCCGGCCGCCACCGCACCACCGCCGACGAGCCGCCGGCCCCCTCGCCGGCCACGCAGGCGAGCGGCAACCGCTTCCTGCGCGGCACGCTTACGCACGCGCTGCTGCAGCACCTGCCGACCTTGCCGCGTGCGGGCTGGGAGAAAGCCGCCGCGGGGTTTCTCGATGCCCGCGGCAGCGCGCTGCCGCCGGCCGTGCGCGCCAGCATCGCGCAGGAGACGCTGGCCATTCTCACCGGCGGCGAGTTCGCTCAGCTCTTTGGCCCGCAGAGCCGCGCCGAGGTGCCCATCGTGGCGCTGCTCCCCAACCCGAAGGGCAAAGGCACGCCCCTGAAGCTCATGGGCCAGCTCGACCGCATCGTCGATACGGGCCGTGAAATTCTCATCGTCGACTACAAGACCAACCGGCCGCCGCCGTTAAGGGTCGATCAGGTTGCAGCGGCTTATCTGTACCAGCTCGCCGCCTACCGGCTGGCCCTGCACCAAATTTACGCAGGGCGCCCGGTCAAGGCCGCGCTGCTGTGGACGTACGGGCCAAGAATCATGCCGATTCCCGAAGCGTTGCTGGACACATACACCGCCCGGCTCTGGGATCTCGACGTAAGTCATCTTGACGCTCGCGGGGGGCATTCCTAACTTCCGGCGGACTGAGACGCGCGCCGCGACCTGCGGGAGGCGCGCCTCGAAAGGAGAAAAGCACAATGGCGAATGCGGTGTCCGACAGCACCTTCGATCAGGAGGTTTTGAAGTCCACGGAGCCGGTCCTCGTGGACTTTTTTGCGGAATGGTGCGGCCCCTGCAAGGCTATGGCCCCGGCGCTGGATCAGGTCGCCAAGGAGATGCAGGGCAAGCTCAAGGTCGTGAAGCTCGACGTCGACCAGAACCCCGCGATCACCGGCAAGTACGGCATCCGCGCCATGCCGACGCTGATCATGTTCAAGAACGGCCAGGTGGCAGCCCAGCATACCGGCGCACTGGTCCAGAAGAAGAAGCTCGAGGACTGGATCAACGCCTCGGTCGCCTGAAGGCGGCTGCACGGCTGACCTGACGAAGGCCCCGTGACGAGCGGGGCCTTTTCCTTTGCAGCGTCCGCTTTGCCGATCTGCTAGCGTGCCGGCCGGGAATCACTTGGCTCGGGGAACGACGATGCATCCCTCTCGGCGCGCACTGCACGTGGTGCTTGGCACGGTAGCCTTCATGGTGGTCGGCAGCAGCGCCGCCTGGGCGCCCGGCAGCATCATGCTCGACGAGGTGATGGACCAGCTCAAGGCCAACCAGAAGCTGATCGACGAGATCCGCACCGAGCTCAAGGCGCAGAACCTGCAGCCGGACGCGGTCACCTGCATCGGCGCACGCTTCGGCGGCCACTGGGTGGATCTCGGCGGCGCGCGGTCGGTGCCCTACACCTGCGACATCGGCAAGAAGACGTTGAGCATCGACGGCACGCTGCACCTCTACGACGAGCGCGGCAACGAGGTCGACATGAACGACGAAAAAGCTCCCGAGCGCGCCTTTGACTACAAGCAGACCGACCTCACCTGGTCGTGGAAGTGACGGCTGGCGCGATCCCGCCGGCACAACACCAGGCTAGCCCGGCTCCCGCGTCAGCGGCACGAACCGCACCGGCACGATGTCATCGGTCGCTATCGTGCCGTCGGCTTTCTTGCACACCACCATAAGCTCCTGGAATTGGCTGCCGACGGGGATCACCATGCGGCCGCCCGGCTTCAGTTGCGCGATCAGCGCCGGCGGTATGTGGTCGGGCGCGGCGGTGACGATGATGGCGTCGAACGGCGCCGCATCGGGGCAGCCGGCATAGCCGTCGCCAATGTGCGTCTTCACGCGATAGCCGAGCCGGTCGAGCGTATTCGCGGCGCGGCGGCCGAGACTCTCGACGATCTCGATGCTGTGCACGTCGTTGGCAATCTCCGCCAGAACCGCCGTCTGATAGCCGCAGCCCGTTCCGACCTCGAGCACCTTCGCATCGGGCGTCAACTGCAGCAGGTCGGTCATCAGCGCGACGATATAAGGCTGCGAGATCGTCTGTCCGCCGCCGATGGGCAGCGGGCGGTTGCGATAGGCCGCGTGCCGGAGCTCGGGCGGGACGAACTCGTGGCGCGGCACGCGGCGCATCGCATCGAGCACGCGCGGATCCAGCTCGCGCTGACCGGTCTCGGCGACGACGCGCGACAGCGCCACCAGCTCGTCGACCATCCTGTGGCGCTCTTCGGCGCGGAACTCGTCATCTCCGGTCATACCGACGGACCCTAGCAGCATGACCCGCAACGGCAACGCTCCGACGCCGCGCGTGTGCAAAGAGCGGCTTCGGGCGAGGCGCGCGAAATGCGGCCACACCATCGATGAGCCGCGATTCACCATAATTCCACCACGTCGGCGCGTCTTCATGACGGCGGATCACAAGTCGAGGGAGACACTCATGGTTTTCCAGCGTAAGCACGATGCGAAGACGCTCACCGTCGTTCCCGCCGAGGTCACAGCCCTGCCCTCGACCGCCGGTTCCGCCGGGCGGCCGGCCGGAGAGTCCGTCATCGGCAAGGATATGTCGATCGAAGGCCAGCAGATCACCGTGCGCTGCACGGGCTCCCTGCGCGTCAACGGCGTCATCACGGCAGATCTGCACTGCTCCGAGCTGGTGGTGGGCGAGCAGGCCATCGTCAACGGGTCGATCGCCGCCGACAGTGTCAGCATCTTCGGCCAGGTGCATGGAGCCATCCTCGGTGCCAACGTGACGCTGCACCCGAGCGCGCAGGTGGACGGCGACATCCACAGCCAGACCCTCGTCATTGAGCAAGGTGCAAGTTTCGACGGCCGCTCGCGCAAGGTCGCCAATGCCGCCGAGGTGGCCCCGCAGCTCGACACGGCGCCGATGCAGCAGCGCGCTTACGGCTGAGATTTTTCTCTCGCGCCGGCGACACCCCTGCAGGGAGCCGGCCGCCGGCGCGGGACGTTTCTTGAACACGCCCCAGAAGCGGGGCCCGGACACACCAAGGCCGCCGCTTCAGGCGGCCTCTCGTTTTCCGTTGATCAGATCCCACGCGATGTTGATCTGCCGGATGCGGCTCTCGCGCATCTCACGGTCGTTGTCGTCGCGCGCCAGGTCCGGATGCCAGCTCATGCGCAGGGCGTCGACGATCTTCTTCAACACGTTCTCGCTCACCTCGGCATTGACGCCCAGCACCTCGTAGGCCTCGCTCGTGGTGCGCGGCAGCGTCGCGGGCTTGCGCGTGGAGGCAAGGCTGGCGACGGCGCTGTCGACGATGCGGCGGATGCGCTCCAGCTCGCGCACCAGGGCACGGAACTGGGCCGCCGACTTCTCGGCTGGAAGACCACCCTTGGCGAGGATCTTGTCGAGGCTGGCGAGCCGCTCGCGCACGTGCTTCAGCTCCGCCTGCAGGACATCGCGCAGCGGGCCGGCGCCGCGCAGGTCGCTGGCGGCGGTCTCGGTCTGCAGCAGCAGCGCGGCCACGGCCTGCGAGGCATTGGAGAGATTCATGTCGCTGCGAGCCATGTGGAAGGCGCTGGCCCCGCGCGAGCGCGCCAGCGCCGCCGGCACGTAGCGGACCCCAAGCAGCAGCACGATCACCGAGGCAGCGAGGCCGGCCACCAGCCAGGACCAGAAGCTGTCGGGTGCCGGCGCCGGGGGCTCCGCGGCAGGGACCTCGTCGGGACCGGCATGGACGACCGTGATCCACTCGTCATTGGCAAGATCGGGCTCCAGCGCCGTCTCGAAGGCGCGGCCCGCGGGCTCGAGAACAGCTTCCGGGTCGGCCTTGGCGACGGCTATCTCGCCATCGGTCATCGCCACCCGGTGAACGTTGCCGTCCAAGGACGCGGCTGCATCGCCGTCGGCCGCCATGTCGTCCGCGGCACCGCCGATCATCAGCCGGGCACCGAGCTCGCCCACCGGGGCGAACCCATCGGGAAGGATCAGGTGCTCGAAGGCGGCTTTGCGCGGCACCGGCAGGCAATTGCCGCGGGCCGTAACCTGGTGCTGCAGACCACCATGGCCGCCGGCAAGGCAGCCCCGCGGCGCATCGAGGGAGTCGCGGGCCGGCATGACGAGGTTGAGGCGGCCGTCCTCGATCCAGGCCCGGTTGGAGGCGGCGCTGCGGATCGCGGCCGCGACCTGCATCCAGGCGACCGATGTCCCCCGGCAGGAAACGGCGAAGCGGTGCACCATGACCGTCCGGCACGACGCCTGCTCGCCCTTCGGGCATGTGGTGATGGTCTGCTCGTCGCGGATGCCGACGATGGGATAGCTCGCTTCGCCGGACGGGGTCAGGCGCACCTCGCCGCGCTCGACGCCACAATCGAATGGCATCACGAGCCGCTCACGCGCGACGGCGGGCAACACTGGCAACAGGCTAATGATCAAGGCCACGGAAAAGCGGGGAACGAAACGCACCGCAATGCCCTCTCATGTTGGTACGCATGGTTGTGTTCTTATGGTGAACAAGGGCGCGACTGTGGCGATTAGGCGGTTTATCAACGCAAAGAAATGCTGGCGTGTGGCCGCTTCGCACGCCTTCCAAGGCACGTTGTTGAAATTGGCCACTAATCGCCTTCCGGGCGGCAAAAAATTGCCGATACAGCACGGCAACCCTCGACAATGAAAGGCTCCCGCTTCTAGAAATGCCGAGGCGCCGGTGCGGGATTTTCATGCACCTCAACGGGAGGCGCCGATTGCGTTCTGTGATTGAGGGGAGCCCCGACTATGTCTTCGACGCGCGTCCAGGCTGCGCCTCAAGCCGCTGGCACGCGAGGTGATGATGCACTGGTCGTGGACGGCGCGGGCACGTCCGTGGAGGCGCCGGCCGAGGCCGAGACGGTGTCGGCATTCGACGCCGTGAAGCCCGAGAGCGCCCGCGGCCGCGAGCACTTCATCCCCGTCACCCGCTTCGCACTGCTCGACCGCCTGACATCGCCCGCCGCCTGGCGCGGCAACGAGGCACGCGAGGCGCGCCGCTTCTTCCGCTACCTCGATCACTGGCGGCGCCAGCAGTACACCGCCGAACTGCACGAGTTGGAAGAAACATACGAGCCGTTCAGCCCCGACAGCGACCTGCTGATGACGCGCGTGTTCACGCCGCAGGAGCAGGCTGTCATGCAGGCGCGAGTCATCAGGGGGATGAAGCACATCCTCACGCAAGCCAACTACGTGCAGATCGACAGCAGCGACGTGGCGCAGATCCTCACCAGGGATTCCGCCTACGGCCTCGACCTCTACGTCGACCTCGACGTGTTCGAGGAGGTGCTGATCTACTACCGCGGGGCATCGACGAAGCGCGACCAGCGGCGGCGCTGGAACAAGTTCTATATGCGCGAGCAGTTCGACATCCCGATTTTCCAGCGGCTGTTCCTGCTGTTCAAGCTGAAGCCCTTCGACACGCATGTGCGCGAGGTGATGGCGAAGCAAAACCTCAGCCGCCGCGAAGCTGAAAAGCTCGTGAAGCGGGAGCGGGAGAACATCCCGCCGGAGGTGAAAGAAACCTGCATCTACATGAAGCTGTTCAAGAACATCCCGAGGAGCGACCTCGAGATGGTGTTTCCGAACACGCGCGTGCGCTTCCGCTTCTATGACAAGCTGCGCCTCGGCGCGACCGCCGGCGGCGGCTTGACCCTCGGCACGGTCAGCGCAGCGGGCAAGGTGGCGCTGCTGGCCACCAATCCGCTGGCGGCCGCGGGCGCCCTCGTCGGCCTCGGCGGCATCGCCTTCCGCCAGGCCATGAACTTCATGAACCAGAAACAGCGGTACATGGTGGTGATGGCGCAGAACCTCTATTTCCACGCCATGGCCGACAACCGGGGCGTGATGCTGAAGCTGGCGGCCCGCGCCGCCGAGGAGGACATCAAAGAGGAGATGCTGCTTTACGCCGTGCTCACCAAGGAGGTGGCGCACCGCAAGGACATCCCCGACATCGACGCGGCCATCGAGCAGTATCTGGCCGCGAGCTTCGGGGTCAGCGTCGACTTCGACATCACCGACGCGCTCGGCCGGCTGATCGCCGATGGCGTGGTTGTGGAGGAGCCGGACGGCTCGCTGCGCACCATGCCGCCCGCGGAAGCGGCGCTGCACATCGACAAGAAGTGGGATCTCTACCTCGACGAGCTGCCGGAGGCGGTAAGCGCCGAGGGCATGGAATTCGAGGGCGGCGAGCCGCCCTTGTCGCCGCCGACGGCTTAGGGCACTGCTGCTGCCCGGCTTCTCCAAACGCAGCGACCATAGATCATGCCCACGACCAAGCTCTCCTTGCGCACTGACGATCTATCCGCCGCGCAAGCGTTCGAATATGCCCTGCAGTCGCACGAGCCCCCGCTGGACGCCGTGACGCTGTTCGAGGACGGCCCCACCGCCTGGCTCGTCGAAGCCTATGCGCAGAGCCGCGCCGAGGCGGAGGATGCCGTGCGCGCGGTCGGCGCGGACGCCGAGATCGAGGAGCTTCCGGACCTCAACTGGGTAGCGATCTCGCAAGCCGCGTTGCCTCCGGTGATCGCTGGGCGCTTCACCGTGCACGGCAGCCACGACAAGGATCGCATCGGACGCGGTCCGGGATCGATCCTCATCGACGCCGGCGAGGCCTTCGGGACCGCCCATCACGCGACGACGCTGGGTTGCCTTCTGGCCATCGACGGGCTGACGCGGCGCGGCCGTTTCCGCCGCGTGCTCGACCTTGGCTGCGGCTCCGGCGTCCTCGCCATTGCTGCCGCACGCGCCCTGCCGGGAGCGGAGGTCTGCGCCTCGGACAACGATCCGGTTGCCGTCGCCGTCGCGCGCGGGAACGCCGAGGCTAACGGCAACCGCAGCATCTCATTCGTGTGCGCGGAGGGCTTGGCGCATCCCATCCTGCGCCAGGCGGCCCCGTTCGACCTCGTCATCGCCAACATCCTCGCCGGGCCGTTGCGCATGCTGGCCGGCGACGTCGCCGTCGCACTGCGGCGCGGCGGGTCGCTCGTCCTCTCGGGCATCCTCAATCCCGAGGCGCCAGCGGTCATCGCCGCTTATATGGCGCACGGCTTCATCCTCAGGGCGCGGCGCCAGATCGGCGAGTGGACGACGCTGACGCTGCAACGGCGCGGCTGAGCCGGGGCGCGATCTGCGTCGACACCCGTTGCTCCGCCATCCGCTTAGAACTGCATTGCATCCAGAGAATTGCATGCCGAGGGCAGCGCGCTTAAACATGACAGCCATGTTCCAGACCTTCGAAAGCCAGTCCGATCACGGCGCGTCCACCGACCGGATCAAGGAGCTGCGGCGCCTCATGGCGGCGCAGAAGCTCGATGCCTATCTCGTGCCGCGCGCCGACGAGCATCAGGGCGAGTACGTTCCGGCATCGGCGGCGCGCCTGCGCTACCTCACCGGTTTTACCGGATCGGCGGGGCTGGCGGTCATCGGCAAGAAGACGGCCGTGCTGTTCGTCGACGGCCGCTACACGGTGCAGGCTCGCACCGAGGTCGAACCGGGCCTGATCGAGATTTCCATGGTGCCGCGCACGAGCGTCGCCACATGGCTGGCGGAGAACCTGTCGCGCGGCCAGCGTGTCGGCTTCGATCCCAGCCTGCACACCATCGCCGAGGTCGAGCGGCTCGAGGCGGCGCTGGCGCCGAACGGCATCGCGCTCGTTCCCGTCGCACGCAACCTCGTCGACCGCGTGTGGGGCCGCGAGCGCCCGCAGGCGCCGCAGGATCCCGTTTCCCTGCATCCGCAGAAATTCGCCGGACGGTCCGCCCAGGACAAGATCGCCGACATCCAGAAGCGGCTCAAGGCCGACCGGCAGGACGCGGTGGTGCTGACGCTCAGCGACAGCGTTGCCTGGACGTTCAACATCCGCGGCTCCGACATTCCGCACACGCCCGTCGCGCTCGCCTTCGCCATCGTTCCGGCCACGGGCAAGGCGGAGCTGTTCATCGCCTCGGAGAAGCTGGAGCCGGCGGTGCGCACCCAGCTCGAGGCATTCGCCAAGGTGCTAGAGCCGGCCGAGCTTACCGAGCGCATCAAGGCGCTGCGCACGGCCGGCAAGCGGGTACGGCTCGACCCGAATACGGCCGCCTATGCCTTTGCGCGTGCGCTCGGCGGGGCCAAGAAGATCGCGCGCGGCCCCGATCCGACACTGGCGCTCAAGGCGGTGAAGAACGCCGCCGAGATCAAAGGCGCACGCGCAGCCCATCAGCGCGACGGAGCTGCCGTGACGCGCTTCCTCGCCTGGCTGGACTCCGCCGTGACCGACGGCACCGTCGACGAGATCGAGGCCGTACGCCGGCTGGAAGGCTTCCGCCGCGCCACCAACAAGCTGCGCGAGATATCGTTCGACACCATCTCCGGCAGCGGGCCCAACGGCGCCATCGTCCACTATCGCGTCTCGGAGGCGACGAACCGCAAGCTGCGGCCCGGCGAGCTGTTTCTCATCGACAGCGGCGCGCAATACCTCGACGGGACGACCGACATCACGCGCACGGTTGCCATCGGCAAGCCGACGGCGGAGATGCGCGATCGCTTCACGCGCGTCCTGAAGGGGCACATCGCGATTGCCTCGGCGCGCTTTCCCAAGGGCACGCGCGGCATCGACCTCGATCCATTCGCACGCCGCGCGCTGTGGCAGGCCGGGCTCGATTACGATCACGGCACCGGTCACGGCATCGGCAGCTACTTATCGGTGCACGAGGGCCCGCAGTCGATCTCGCGCGCCGGCATGGCGGTGCTGGAGCCGGGCATGATCATCTCCAACGAGCCCGGCTACTACAAGGAAGGCGCCTACGGCATCCGCATCGAGAACCTGGTGCTGGTCACGCCCGCGGAGAAGATCGCGGACGGCGACCGCGAGATGATGGCCTTCGAGACGTTGACGCTGGCGCCGATCGATCGCCGGCTGATCGCCAAGGAGCTGCTGACCGCCGACGAGATCGCCTGGCTCGACGCCTATCACGCGCGCGTCGCCGCGGCCCTCGCGCCTGACCTCGACGACGACACCCGCATCTGGCTGCAGGCCGCTACCGCCCCGCTGTGATGCGCTCGTTGTTGCGCCACGCAGTGTAGGTGCAGCGCGCGCGCAACCCATAACTGTCATCCCGGAAGCTGCGAGTGCAGCGAGCGGCTATCCGGGACCCAGGAGAGGATCGGCGCCAGCCCTCGATATCGATACTGCATTGACGCTGGATCCCGGGTCTCGCTCACGAAACTCGCTCGCCCGGGAAGACAGTGCAGCACGCTTCATGGCGACGTCAGCCAGCGGCGGAGCGGGCCGGCGGCGCGGCGAGGCGCTTACGGATGATCTCGGGCGTCAGGCCGAAATCCTCGAGCGCGTAGTTGTGCTTGCCATGCTTGTCGCTCGGATGGTCGGCGAGCCACTGCTGCGCGCGCGCCTTGAGACCCGCATCGACCGGATAGCCGAAGCGCTCATAGATCGACGCGGCCATGCCGGCCGGATCGCGCACGAGCTCCTCGTACTCGACATGCACGATCTGGTCGCGCGGCACGAGTTGCACCGCGGCGCGGCCGGCGGCCTCGCACCGCTCGGCGAGATCGAGCGCGAACTCGCCCACATTGGCGAGATCGACCGTGTCGGATGTCATGCACCACGTCACCGCGGCGAGGCTGCACAGCGACGGCACCGTCTTCTCCGCGCTGCGGTGCGTATAGACGATGCGCGCGTCGGGATAGGTCTCGAGCAGGTACTGCAGCCCCGAGAGATGGTTGGGGCACTTCAAGACCCAATGCTGCCGCGGATCCAGCCACTGCAGCGCCTGCAGCTGGCGCTTGTGCATGCGATAGACGTCGCGGTGCGCGGTCTCGTCCCACCACTTCCAGTAGCTCGGCACGTTGGCGAAGTCGAAGCCCGGCGGCACCAGGAAGTGATTACGGAAGAGGTGGTAGCACTCCTCCGGATCGTCGATCTCGATCGGGTGGATCTTGTTGAACTCGGGCCCGACCCAATTCAGCAGCTTGAGCCGGTTGCTTGCCTCGCGCCGGCGCCCGTCCTTGCCGTCCCTGTGGTTGCCGAGCTTGCGCGGAAAGGGCGTGTAGCCCTCCCAGAAGGGCAGGTAGCGCGCGCCGTCGTGCAGCGACAAGAGCCGCTGCAAGAGCGTGGTTCCCGTGCGCGCCAAGCCGAGAACGAACAGCGGCCGCTCGATCTTCTCCTCGAGAATCTCCGGGTGGCGCGCGATCAGATCCTCGAGCGCCAAGGCGTTGTCCATGCTCTTGAGGAACTGTCCGCGGATGACGAGTGCGCCGAACAGCGACAGGTCGGCATCCTCGTTGAACGCCTTGGCACGCGGCGGCAACGCGCGCTCCAGCTCCGGCGTCCAGTTGTTGCGCTTGTATTTCCGCTCGGTCGCCCGCATCTGGCGCCCGATATCGATGCTAGGCCAGAGGCCAAGGGCCTTCACGAGCGGACCGAATGTATTGAGAAAGCGAAGCGGCAGCGGGGGGCCGAGGCGTACTCCGGACGATAGGCGGCGTCTCCTCAGCATCAGCATTCCCTGTTGTTGGCACTTCTCACCCCACACAAGTAGGGAGTCGGCGTTGTATGTCTACCCCGCAACTAGCCGCGCCCGGCCGCCCCGGTTAACTGCAGCCACTCGGCCTCGTCGAGCACCGTGACCCCGAGCTCGCGCGCTTTGGCGAGCTTCGAGCCCGCGTCGGCGCCGGCGACCACATAATCGGTATTCTTCGAGACCGAGCCCGCCACCTTGGCCCCGAGCCTTTCGGCCTGGGCCTTTGCCTCGCCGCGGGTCATCAGCGTCAGTGTGCCAGTGAAGACGACCGTCTTGCCGGCGACGGCGGAGGTGGTGTCGACCGCCTCCAGCGGCTGGGGCGCCACCTCCCGCAATAGGTCGTCCACCACGCGCACATTGTGCGGCTCGGCGAAAAAGTCGGCGATGGCCTCGGCTACGACCTCGCCGATGCCTTCGATGTTGTCGAGCTCCTTGAAGGCCTCGCTCTCCTTGCCCGCGGCCGCCGCGAGCATGGCCGCGCGAAAGCTCTCGATCGACCCGTAGAAGCGCGCCAGCAGCCGCGCCGTGGTTTCGCCGACGTGACGGATGCCGAGTGCGTAGATGAAGCGGTCGAGGGCGATGTTGCGGCGGGCGGCGATGGCATTGAAGAGCTTGGTCGCCGACTGCGGCCCCCAGCCTTCGCGGTCCTCCAGCCGGTTCGCGGCACGGGCGTCGCGCGCGGCAAGCGTGAAGATGTCCTCCGGCGACTGGATCAGACCGTCATCGTAGAAGATCTGGATGTTCTTCTCGCCCAAGCCCTCGATGTCGAAGGCGTTGCGCGACACGAAATGCTTCAGGCGCTCCACGCGCTGCGCCGGGCAGATGAGACCGCCGGTGCAGCGGCGCACCACGTCGACGCGGCCGGTCTTCTCGTTGGTCTCGCGCACGGCGTGGCTGGCGCAGACGGGGCACACCTGCGGAAACACGTAGGGCTTGGCGCCCTTCGGCCGCTTGTCCAGCACGATGCCGACGATCTGCGGGATGACATCGCCCGCGCGCTGCACGATGACGGTATCGCCGATGCGCACGTCTTTGCGCGCGATCTCGTCCTCGTTGTGCAGCGTGGCGTTGGTGACGACGACGCCGCCGACCGTCACCGGCTCGAGCCGCGCGACCGGCGTGAGCGCCCCGGTGCGCCCCACCTGGATGTCGATGCCCTTGAGCACGGTCATCGCCTGCTCGGCGGGGAACTTGTGCGCGATGGCCCAGCGTGGCGAGCGCGAGACGAAGCCGAGCCGTTCCTGCAGGTCGAGCCGGTTCACCTTGTAGACGACGCCGTCGATATCGTAGGGGAGCCTGGCGCGATTTTCGGCCAGCTGCTCGTAGTAGGCGATGAGCTCGGCGGCGCCGTTGCAGACGCGCGCATCCTTGTTGACCGGCAGGCCCCACTTGGCGAAGGCGGCATCGACGCCCGATTGCGTGTCGGCCGGCAGCTCCGATGCCTCGCCCCAGGCATAGGCGAAGAAGCGCAGCGGCCGCGAGGCCGTGATGTCAGGGTCGAGCTGGCGCAGCGAGCCGGCAGCGGCGTTACGCGGATTGGCGAATACCTTGCCGCCGGCCTCCGCCTGCTTGTCGTTGAGGCGCGCGAAGTCGGCGCGCGTCATGTAGATCTCGCCGCGCACGTCGATGAGCTCCGGTATGCCGCGGCCTTTGAGCTGATGCGGAATCTCTTCGATGGTCATGACGTTGCGGGTGACGTTCTCGCCCTCGGTGCCGTCGCCGCGCGTCGCCGCCTCGATGAGCTTGCCGCCGGCGTAGCGCAGCGAGATGGACAACCCGTCGATCTTCGGCTCGGCCATGAAGGCGAGCGGCGCGGCTTCGTCGAGGCGCAGAAAGCGGTGCACGCGTTGGACGAAATCGGTCACGTCGGCCGCGTCGAAGGCATTGCCGAGCGACAGCATGGGCACCGCGTGCCGCACCTTGCCGAAGCCCTCGGCAACCGGCGCGCCGACGCGCCTGGAGGGACTGTCGGGGCGAACGAGCTTGGGGAAGCGCGCCTCGATGGCATCGTTGCGCCGGCGCAGGGCATCATACTCGGCGTCGGAAATTTCCGGCGCGTCCTGGCGGTAGTACAGCTCGTCGTGATGGCGGATCAGCGCAGCGAGGCGGCGCAGCTCGGCCTCGGCCTCGGCGCGCTTCAGCTTGTCGACGGGGGCGGCGCTGAAGTCCTTGTCGCTCATGGGTCAGCAATATCGGAAGCGGCTGCGGGCGCAACAGCGCCGGACGCTGACCCACAGCCGACGATCGTTCAAAGTATCGGCGGCATGAGTTGCGTCAGGACTGGGGGCCGCCCAGCGACAGCGGCGGCGGCGGACCTTTCGGCGGTTCCGGCGTCGTCTTGGCGGCCGGCCATGCCGGCGCAGGCTGCGCCGGCTCGGGCGAGGCGGCGGGGGGTGCCGGCGGCGCATGCTTCGGTGCCTTGAGCACGTCGGTCATCCACGAGCCCTGACTGGCCTGCGGCATCAGCCCCTGCTTCTGCAGCAGCGCGTAGGAGTCCTTGTACCAGCGCGAGTTGGGGAAGTTGTACCCCAGCACGGCGGCGGCGTTCTGCGCCTCCTGCGCGATACCGAGCGACAGATACGCCTCCGTGAGGCGGTAAAGCGCCTCCTCGACGTGCGCGGTCGTCTGGTATTCGGTGACCACGGTCTTAAAGCGATTGATGCCGGCGATCTGATTGCCGTTCTTCATGTAGTAGCGGCCGACCTCCATCTCCTGCGCAGCGAGCGTGTCCTCGCACAGGCGGATCTGGTTGTCGGCCTTCTGCGCATAGGTGCTGTCGGGATAGCGGGTCTTCAGCGTCTTGAGCTGCGCCAGGGCCTTGCGCGTCGCGTCCTGGTCGCGGTTCGGCTGGTTCATCTGGTCGAAATAGGACTGGGCGATGATGTGGTGCGCGAGCGGCGCTTCCTTCGTGCCCGGGTGCATGGTCGTGTAGCGCTCGGCCGAGGCGATGGCCTCCGGCAGCTTGCCCGCCTTGTAGTACGCGTAGGCGGCCATGACGATGGCGCGGCGCGCTTCCGGCGAGTACGGATGCTCGCGGTCGACGTCCTCGAATTTCTTGGCGGCGTCCTCGAACTTGCCCTTTGCCTGCAGCGCGTCGGCGTCGGCGAACATCTTCGAAGGCGGATCGGGGTTGAGCGCGCGGGCAGCCTCGCCGGACGCGCAGCCCGCCAGAACCGCGGCGACGGCGCCGAGCACGAGGCCCTGCAGGACCTTGCGCGCACTCACGTCGGCTTTGAAGTTCCCCACCTGCGGCATCCGCCTGCTTTCGTTGGACGCCGGTGGCCTGACCGGCATCTCCTCTCCCCTAGCACACCTCGTGAAGGCCGCGAAAGCACCGCCGTCCCGTCCTGCACTGCCCATTCGGCTAGAAGAGGATTATGGTTGTTGTAGGACTGTCTACGCGGCCTCGCGGACACAGCGCATCACGATTCGGGGCCCGGGCGCCCGCGCATCCGTGACGTGCATTTGGGAACTGTCGGGCTCCTGAAACTGCAACGCGGCCCCGAAGGCCGCGCGCAACTTTCCGAAGGTGCTCTGCCTACTCGCCGGCGGCGATGGCGAAGCCCATGTCGACCGGCTTGGCCTCCCGCACGCGCGGCCCCTGGACCACGGTCCAGGCGTCGCTGTCGGCGAGCAGCGCGCGAACCACCAGCGAGTTGAGACGGTGGCCACCCTTGACCGAGCGATAGGCGGCGAGGAGCGGCTTGCCGGCCAGCGACAGGTCGCCCACGGCGTCGAGGATCTTGTGGCGGACGAACTCGTGCGGGTAGCGCAGACCCTCGCGGTTCATGATCTTGTCGTCGCCGATGGCGATCGTGTTGCCGAGGTTGGCGCCGAGCGCCAGACCGGCCTTCCACAGCCGCTCGACGTCGCTCATGAAGCCGAAGGTGCGGGCACGGGAGATCTCGTTGCGGAACACGCCCGGCGACATCTCGTAGGAAAGACGCTGCTTGCCGATCAGTGGGGTGGGGAAGTCGATCTCGACGTCCAGATGGAAACCGGAGTGGGGAAGAAGCTCGCCCCAGCTCTCGCCCTCTTCGACCCGGATCGGCTTCAGAACCTTGATGTAGCGGCGGGGTGCGGACAGCTCGCGGAGGCCGGTGTCGTCGATCAGCTCGACGAAGGGAGCAGCGCTCCCGTCCATGATCGGCACTTCCTTGCTGTCGATCTCGATGATGCAGTTGTCTACGGAGAGGCCGCGCAGGGCGGCAAGAAGATGCTCGACGGTGCTGACGGTGATACCGGCGTCGTTCCCGATGACCGTGCAGAGCGTCAGGTTCTTGACGTTCTCGACACTCGCCGGGATCTCCGCGACCACCCGACCGCGTTTGGTGACAAGAAAACGGAGGCCAGTGTCGGCAGCTGCCGGATGCAGGATGACCGAAACTGGCGCTCCGCTGTGGACCCCCGTCCCTGTCACCTCGATCTCGCGCGCGATGGTTGTCTGTCGCGCGCCGATGAATCGATTCGACATTTGCGCCCGTCCCTCGATGACTTTTCAGTGGCAACCAGTGTGTCCTGGAGGCCACCACCCCCAACAATCGCTCGCGTCCCAATTTCGCGATATTTGTTAACTTTCCGGGGCGTCGTTTCGAGCTGCGCCCTTGGTAGTGCAGGGACTTAGCGAACGCTTGTCGTTAACAATTGGAACGATACGCTGATGCTAGCGAGGGCGCCAAATCACGGTTTCTTACGATGTGTTACCAGGAGGAAACACGCGTAATTTTGCCCGATTTTAGGCACTTTTTCGCGACGAAAAGCTACTTACGCTGACGATTGAAGAACTCCGGCATGGCGCCAGACTGGCCATCGTCGGGGGGCGAATCAGTTTCTGTCCACCACTCGTCCACAGGCGGTCCACCCATCGGGCGCGGGTCGGGAGCCGCATGGCCGGTGGGCACGTCGTCGAACTCGTCACGACGGCTGCGGCCCATGATCCGCTGCAGAATCCCGCGGCGCGGTGGCTCATCGGCCCCAGGAACGGGCGGCGGGGCGACGGGTTGCGTTGCATAGGCGGCCTTGGCCCGGTACTCGCGCTGCGCCACCGGTGGAAAATCCTCGACCTCGGGCATGCGTCGCATGTTGCGCCGTGCATCGACGGGGGGAGCGGGAACGAACGGCTCGGCCCCCTTGGCGGCCTGCTCGGGCGCCGTGCCTTGCGGCGCCGGCTGCTGCGGCCAGACGAGGTGCGAGAAGCCTTCCTCGATCACCACGTTGCCGGGCGCCCGCCACGTCTCGCGGGACGGATGCTGGTCACGGGCGTGGCCATGATCGGCGCGCTGGCGCGGCGGCTCCGGCTCGGCGGCAATGCCGATGGCTTCCGAAATCCGGCGCTGCACGTCCTCGTCCTCCTGCAGCGGAGGCGCGTAGCCGCGCGGCGGCTCAGGACGGGCTTGCGGCGCCGGCTGCTGCTGCGGCGCCATGGCCGGCGGACGTTGGCGCATACGCGGATCGACCGGCGGCGGCATCGCGGCCGCTTCGCCCTGGCGTCCCATGCCGGAGGCGACGATCGACACGCGCACCTTGTCACCCAGCGTTTCGTCGAATGTCGCACCGACGATGATGTTCGCTTCGGGATCGACCTCCTGGCGCACGCGGCTCGCTGCCTCGTCCACCTCGTACAGCGTCAGGCCGCGGCCGCCGGTGATCGACAGCAGCAGTCCCCTGGCACCCTTCAGCGACACGTCGTCGAGGAGCGGGTTGGCGATGGCTTCCTCGGCGGCGATCGACGCGCGGCCCTCTCCGGATGCCTCGCCCGTGCCCATGACCGCCGAGCCCATGCCGCTCATAACCGTGCGCACGTCGGCGAAGTCGAGGTTGATGAGGCCTTCCTTGATGATCAGGTCGACGATGCAGGCGACGCCCGAGTAGAGCACTTGGTCGGCGAGCACGAACGCCTCGGCGAAGGTCGTCTTCTCGTTCGCGATCCGGAACAGGTTCTGATTCGGGATGACGATCAGCGTGTCGACATATTTGCGGATCTCGGCGATGCCGCCCTCGGCGATGCGCAGGCGCCGCGCGCCCTCGAATTGAAACGGCTTGGTGACGATGCCGACGGTCAGTATGCCGAGGTCCTTGGCCGCGCGCGCGATAACCGCTGCGGCGCCAGTGCCCGTGCCGCCGCCCATGCCGGCGGCGATAAAGACCATATGCGAGCCGGCGATCTGAGTCCGGATGTCCTCGATCGCCTCTTCGGCGGCGGCTTCGCCGATCTCGGGCTTGGAGCCGGCGCCCAATCCCTCGGTGAGGTTGATGCCGAGCTGCAGCCGATGCTCCGCGCTCGAGGCGGCAAGGGCTTGCGCGTCGGTATTGGCGACCACGAACTCCACGCCGGTGAGCCCGGCGGAGATCATGTTGTTGATGGCATTGCAGCCCGCACCGCCGACGCCGACGACAGTTATGCGTGGCTTCAGGTCGGTAAGCTTTGGAAGCTGCAGCTTTATGCTCATGGCGTCCGAGCTCCCCTGTCGCGCCGATCCGGCCTCACGGCCTCGGCCTTCTCGTTCCGGCCATCCGACCGGACTAGGCGAAGCCGGTCTTGAGCCACTCGCCGACGCGCTCGAAATATCCCCCACCGAGCGCCTCGCGGCTCCGTACTGCCGGAACCTCTCCACTCCCCGACGCGGCAACGGCCAGAAGGCCCGCGACGGTCGAAAACGCGGGGCTGCACACACTTTGCGGCAACCCTTCGAACGGCTGCGGCCGCGATACGCGCACCGGACGGCCAAGCGTGTTGGCGGCGAACTCGCCAAAACCGACGAGGCCGCTGGCACCACCGGTCAGAACAATGCGCCCCCCGGCCAACTCCATGACGCCGGCCTTGTCCAGCCGCTCGCGCACCAGGCCGAGGATCCCCGCAAGGCGAGGGCGGATGATCCCGGCAAGCTGCGCCTTCGTCGCCTGTCCGCGCGCGCCATCCTCCTCGCCCGCGAGGGCATAGGGGAAGGTCGCGTACTCATCGGACTGCGCGACAATCGCCGTTCCGTATAGCGTCTTGATTCGCTCAGCCTCCGCAAGTGGTGCCTGCAAGGCCTGGGCGATATCCAGCGTGATGTGGTGCCCGCCGACCGGCACGGTCGCGGCGTGCACGAAATGCCCGTCGGCGAAGGCCGCCGCGGTTGCCGTGCCGCCGCCGATGTCGATGCACACGACGCCGAGGCGGCGCTCCTCCTCGGTGGTCGCCGCCAGCGCGCTCGCGTAGGGCGTCGCGATGAGCGCGCGCACGGCGAGATAGCAGCGCTCGACCACCACCATCAGATTGCGCACCGGCGCCTCGTCGGCCGAGACAGTGTGCAGATCGGCGGCGAGACGCGCGGCGGCCATGCCGCGCGGGTCATGCCCGCCCGGTGCGCCGTCGACGCGGAAGCCGATGCGGTTGAGATGTATCAGCATGCGGCCTTCACGCTCGGCATAGGCATGCGCGCCGGCCATCAGCCGGTCCATGTCGTCGGCGCGGATGACGCCGCCGGCCACGTCGACGGAAGCGGCGAAGTTCGCCGAATGGAGGCGTCCGCAGGAGACGGACACGAAAACTTCCTCGAGCGTGACATGGGCCATGCGCTCGGCTTGCGCGATGGCGGCGCGCACGGTCGCCTCGGCTTCGGCGAGATCGGTAATGACGCCGGCCTTCAGGCCGCGCGAGCGCTGGTGGCCGACGCCGATGACGCGCACGGGGCGCTGCTCGCCCGGGCGCTCCGGCGCTTCGAGCGCCGCGATGATGCACGCGACCTTGCTCGTTCCGATGTCGAGCAAGCCGACGATCTCGGCGTTTCTGGCGTCTGTCCTGTCGCGGTTCAGCATGGCAGTCCCACGGCTAGCTTGGGGTTTGATCTTTGGAGGCGTCCGGCGCGGCCGGCCGGACGGCGATGCGCCCGGTGACGCGCAGGTCGAGGATGACGTTGCGTGCGGTAAGGAATTTTCCGAGCTGGTCGGGCGCCGACAGAGCCGCGAGAGCCGCCGCCTCGCGGTCGGAGCCGAGATGCACGACGAGACCGTCCTTGAGATGCAGCGTCCAGCGACGGCCGCCGACGCGCTCGGCCATCTCGAAGCGCTCGGCGACGCGCGGATAGCGCACGATCAGCTCCAGCAGCGCTTGCGCCTGCTCCGGCGCGCCGGCGCCGGAAAGGCGCGGCAAGCGCACGCGGGTGCCGGGCCGCAGGGCAGAGAGCACGCGGCCCGAGCCGTCGACCAGATATTCGCGACCGTCATTCAGCCACAGCGCCGCCGGGCGCCGCTCGGTAATGCGCACCTCGAGAGTGCCGGGGTAGACGCGGCTGATGGCGACCGACTTCACCCACGGCAGACGTTCGATGCGGGCGCGCGCCGCCGAGGCGTCGAAGGTTATCAGCGAGCCGGAGCTGGGAAGATCGACAGCGCCGAAGACGTCCGAATCGCTGGTGAACCGCTGGCCGGTGAGCGCCACCTGCTCGATGCGCAGACCGGTCCAGTAGAGAACCTCCTGCATGTCGGGCAGCATGCTGGTGACGGCGCGCGTCTGCTTGCCCCCGTCGGTGAGCAGCGAGAAGGCGAGCGCGCCCGACAGGCCCATGAACAGCGTCAGCACCAGCTTGCGACCCACCGCCGGCTGGCGGAGCTGCGGCCGGCGACGCGGCAGAACGGTGGCGGCGACGGGCGATGGCGGATCGAGCTGCGGAGGGTTGGCGAGGATGGAGTGAAGGGTCGCGTTCGGATCGAGCGGAAGCGCCTGCGGCACCCGCTGTCCATTATCAGTCGCGCCCCCTACCTGTTGCAACTCGCGTCCTCGACCAACCACCGCACGAGCTCGCCGAAGGACCAGCCCGCATACTGAGCCAGCTCGGGGACCAGCGACGTCTCGGTCATCCCGGGCTGCGTGTTCACCTCGAGGCAGATCAATTCCCCCACCCCGTCGGTCGTATCGTCGTAACGAAAATCAGCCCGTGCAGCGCCCCGGCACCCCAGCGCGCGGCACGCAGCGAGCGTATATTGCCGGACTAACTGGTAAACATCGGGTAAAATCTCGGCCGGGAGCACATGCTGCGAGCCGCCGGGCGCGTATTTCGCCTCATAATCGTAGAATTCCAGGCCCTTCAACGGCTTGATCTCGATCACTTCCGTTATGAACCCGCCTATGACGGCGCATGTCAGCTCCCGCCCGGGGATATACCGCTCCACCATCACGAGATCGTCCGGCGCACCCAGCTCGCCCAGCTTCTGCGGCGGCGCGTTGGCCCCGCGATCGACGATGATGACGCCGACGCTGGAGCCCTCCGCCACCGGCTTCACGACGTACGGCGGCTCGATCACGTGGCGGCGCATCGCCTCGGCGCGGGTGACGACCTCCGCGTCGGCCACGGGCACGCCGGCCGGCCGCATGGCGTCCTTGGCGCGCTCCTTGTGCATGGCTAGCGCCGAGGAGAGCACGCCGGAGTGCGTGTACGGGATGCCGAGGCATTCCAGCAGGCCCTGCACGCAGCCGTCCTCGCCGAAGCGCCCGTGCAGCGCGTTGAAGCAGACGTCCGGCGCCACCTCCTTGAGCCGCTGCGCCAGGTCGCGGTCGACGTCGACCGGCGTCACCTTGTAGCCTTCTCCCTCGAGCGCCCGCGCGCAGGCCGCCCCGGATCGCAGGCTGACCTCGCGCTCGGCCGACCAGCCCCCCATAAGCACGGCGACGTGGCCATGCGTGCGCTCCGGCGCCTTCATGATCGAGCTCACGGCAGCTCTTCCCCCACGATGTCAGAAACTATTCTTGCAAGCGGCGAACGCGAGCGCGCGCGCGTCGCCTGCGCGATCATATGACCTCGGCCTCGGCCAGAGCCTCGCCGGTCGGGCAGCCGGGCAGCGGCAGACCCATCCTGATGATCTCCCACTGCAGCGTGATGCCCGATCGCGCCTTGACCCGCGCGCGCACCGTCTCGCCCAGCCGCTCGATGTCCTCGCCGGTGGCGCCGGCATCGTTGATGAGGAAGTTGCAGTGCATCTCGGAAACCTTGGCCCCGCCGACGCGCAATCCGCGGCAGCCCGCCTCGTCGATCAGCTTCCAGGCGCTGTGTCCGGGCGGGTTCTTGAACGTCGAGCCGCCGGTGCGCTCCTTGATCGGCTGGTTCTTCTCGCGGTAGTCGGCGACCTCCTCCATCTCCTTGAGGATCGCCGCCGGATCGCCGGCCGTTCCCTGGAAAAGCGCCTCGGTGACAATCCAGTCGGCGGGAACCTCGCTGTGCCGGTAGGTGAAGCCCATGTCGGCCAGCGACAGCTCGTGGATTTTGCCGCTGCGATCGACGGCGCGCGCCGCGATGAGCACGTCCTTCGTCTCGCGCCCGTGGGCGCCGGCGTTCATGCGCAGGGCGCCGCCGATGGAGCCGGGAATGCCGCGATAAAATGCCAGCCCCGCGATGCCGGCGTCGGCCGCCGCCCGGGCCACCTTCACGTCCGGCACCGCCGTGCCGGCGCGGATGCGATGACCTTCCTCCGGCGTGATGCCGGCGAATCCCTTGCCGAGGCGTATGACGACGCCCCTGACGCCGCCGTCGCGCACCAGCAGATTCGAGCCGAGCCCGACGACCGTCACCGGCAGCTCGGCGGGAATGTTGGCGAGGAAGTAGGCAAGGTCCGCCTCGTCGGCGGGCGAGAACAGCGCATCGGCCGGTCCGCCGACCCGGAACCACGTGATATCGGCCAGCTTCTGGCCGAAGCCGAGCCGCCCGCGCAGCTCCGGCAGCCTCGCCTGCAGCTCAGCGCTCAAGTCGGGAAACGTCACCGTGGCGCCTCCAGTTTCGGATCGGGTGGAAACGGCTCAGCCGTTGGCGCGCCGCGGCTCGTCGGCCGCGAGCCAGGTGGGAAGCGCGTGCGCCCACTCGGTCGAGTTTCCGGCGCCGAGACAGATCACCATGTCGCCGGGGCGGATGTGGTGGCGCAGCAGCGGCGCGAGATCGCCGATGCTGTCGAGCGCCGTGGCGGAGAGGTGCCCGGCGGCGAGAATGCCCTGGGCGATGTAATTCTGGTCGATGCCCGGCATCGGTGCTTCGCCGGCCGAATAGAGCGGCGCCACGATGACCGTGTCGGCATCGCGGAAGCACGTGCAGAACTCGCCGAAGAGATCATGCACGCGCGAATAGCGGTGCGGCTCGAACACCGCCAGCACGCGGCCTCGAGCACGTGCGCGCGCGGCGGCCAGCACGGCCGCGATCTCGGTGGGGTGGTGGCCATAGTCGTCGTAGATGGAGGCGCCGTTCCACGTGCCGGTAAGCTCGAAGCGGCGTTTGACACCGGTGAACGTGGAGAGCGCCGCGCGGATGGCCGCATCCGGAATGCCGGCCTCGCTCGCCGCAGCGATGGCAGCCAGCGCGTTGAGGGCGTTGTGCTGGCCCGCGACCGGTATCGTCCAGCCGCGCAACTGCCGCTCGCCGCCGCGTACGCGCGAACCCAGATCCGCGTCGATGACGATGCCGCCGCGCTCCTGCGTCAGGCCGGTGAGGGTAAGGTCGGCGCCGCGCGTGGTGCCGTAGGTCAGCAGGCGGCGGCCGTCGCGGCGCAGCTCCAGCCGCTCGATCATGTCGCGCACCACCGGATGGTCGATGCACGTCACGGCGAGACCATAGAACGGGATGCTGCGGAAGAACGTCTCGAACTCGCGGTGCATGTTCTCGACCGTCTTGAAGTGGTCGAGGTGCTCGGGGTCGATGTTGGTGACGATGCCGATCTGCGTCGGCAGGCGCACGAACGTGCCGTCGGACTCGTCCGCCTCGACGATCATCCAGTCGCCCTTGCCGAGGCGCGCGTTGGTGCCCCAGTCCTGGATGATGCCGCCGGAGATCACGGTCGGATCGACGCCAGCGGTGGCGAAGATGTGGGCGGTGAGCGAGGTGGTCGTCGTCTTGCCGTGCGTGCCGGTGACCGAGATGGTCGAATAGAGGCGCATCAGCTCGGCGAGGATCTCGGCGCGGCGAATGACCGGCAGCCCCTTGGCGCGCGCGGCCTCCAGCTCCGGGTTGCCGGCCTTAACGGCGCTCGAGATCACCACCGAGCGGGCGCCGACGAGGTTGACCGCGTCGTGGCCGATGAACACGCGCACGCCCTTGGCGCGCAGACGGCGGACGTTGGCGGAATCCTTCTGGTCGCTGCCCTGGACCGAATATCCCTTGGCCAGCAGAATCTCGGCGATGGCGCTCATGCCGATGCCGCCGATGCCGATGATGTGGAAAGTCCCGATCTCGCGGGGCATCTGCATGGTGTGGTCCCTCGTCCTATGCCGCCGACCAATGCGGCCACCTTCGTGGCTCGCGTATGGCAGCGGCGGCCCGTGCCCCTCGAAAGCTTTCCGCGCCTAACGCATCAACTCCTCGGCCAGATCGGCGAGACGTCCCACGGCGTCCGGCCGTCCGAGCATTTTCGCGGCGTCGGCGGCCCCCGCCAACTCCTCAGCATTACCCAACAGTGTTCCGATATCGTTCGCAAGGCGTTCGGTCGACAAATCCCTCTGTTCGATACACCAAGCCGCACCCGATTCGGCAAGTCTCGTCGCATTCTGGAGCTGGTCGTTATCGAGGGCGTGCGGCAGCGGAACGAGGATCGACGGGCGCCCGACGACCGTCAGCTCGGCGACGGTCGAAGCCCCCGAGCGGCCAATGACGAGGTGCGCGCGGGCCATGCGCTCGGGCAGATCGGTGAAGAACGGTGCAACCTCGGCATTGATGCCGCTGCTGCGGTAGGCGGCGGTCACCGCCTCGGCGTCCTCGGCGCGGGCCTGCTGCACGACGTCCAGCCGGCTGCGCAGGTGCTGCGGCAGGAACGCCAGCGCCGGCGGCACCGCCTCGGAGAAGAAGCGCGCACCCTGGCTGCCGCCAAACACGAGCAACGATAGGCGCCCGCCCGGCTGCGGTTTCGCGTACGGCAGCTTCGCCGCCTCGATGACCCTCGAGCGCACCGGGTTGCCGGTAAGACGCGCCTTGCCGGCGAGATCGGGCGTCAGGAATTTCGTCGCCGCAAACGAGGTGGCGATACCGGTGACGCCCTTGGCCAGCATCTTGTTGGCGCGCCCGAGCACCGCGTTCTGCTCGTGCAGCAGCGTGGGGATGCCGCGCAACTGTGCCGCCTTGATGGGCGCGAAGGTCGGATAGCCGCCGAAGCCGATCACGATGCCCGGCTTCAGCTTGCCGATAAGGCCGAAGGCGGCGACGAGACCGCGCGACAGCAGCCAGCCCGTGCGTGCGATGGCCGCCGGCGACTTCGATCCGAGCGTCGCCGATGGCAGCCGATGCACGCTGCGCGCCGGAAAGCCCATGCCGTAGCGGTCGCCGCGCATGTCGGTGGCGAGGTCGACGGGAATGCCGCGGCGCGCCAGCTCCTCGGCCAGCGCCTGGGCGGGAAACAGATGTCCACCCGTGCCGCCCGCGGCGAGCAGCACCGATCTTTTTTGCTTCGTCACTTGCGTACTTGCCCCGAGGCCGGCAACCCAGCGGCATCGCTGAGCAGCGGCGGCTTCTTCACGCGCGCGACGTGCGGACGATGCCGCGTCAGCGCCAACAGCATGCCGAGCGTGATCGACACGGCTAGCATGGAGGATCCTCCGGAGGAAATGAACGGCAGGGTGATGCCCTTCGCCGGCAGCAGCCCGACGTTGACGCCCATGTTGATGAGCGCCTGCAGCCCGAAAAGCAGCGCCAGGCCCTGGATGGAAAGCCGCGTGGCGGCATCCTTCTCCTGCGCGGCGGCGATCAGCGCGCGCATGACGATGAAGGCGAACAGCCCGAGCAGCACCAGGCAGGCGACGACGCCGTATTCCTCAGCGACGACGGCAAAGATGAAGTCCGTGTGCGCGTCGGGCAGCACCGTCTTGATGGTGCCCTCGCCGGGACCGCGGCCGAGGAAGCCTCCTTCGGAGAACGACTTGATGGCGCGGTCGACCTGCGAGTAGTCCCCCGGCGTCGGGGCGAGGAACTTGTCGATGCGGTAGCGCACGTGCGCGAATGTGGAATAGGCGAACACGATGCCCATGGCGCCGAACATGGCGATGATGCCGGCGCCGAGCAGCGCCTGACCCGAGAGGAAATAGAGCGCGCCCCAGACCATGCTGACGAGCAGCGTCTGGCCGACGTCAGGCTCGGAGAGCAACAGGCCGGTGAAACAGAGCGCGACGATGATGGCGAGCGGCAGCGCCGGCATGTCGGTCCGCCGCTGGCTCTCGGCAAACAGCCACGCCGACAGCACGATGAAGCCGGGCTTGGCGAACTCCGACGGCTGCACCGAATGACCGGCGATCGACAGCCAGCGCCGCGCGCCGTTGATCTCCTGCCCGAGCAGATGCACGGCGATCATGCCGGCGACGGAGACGAGGAACAGCACCAGCGCCAGCCGGCGCACGCCGCGCGGCGACAGAAGCGACACGGCGAGCATGACGACGACGCCGAGCGCCGAGAAGACGAGATGCCGCTCGACGAAGTAGTACGTCGGCAGGCCTTTGCGCAGCGCCACGGCCGGGCTTGCGGCCAGGGACAGCACGAGGCCGGCGCCGACGAGTGCCAGGATCGCACCGACCAGCACGTGGTCGACGGTGAACCACCAATCGCCCACGCGGCTGCGGTCGGCGCGCGACAGCCTCATGAAGGAGTCCTTGGCTGGCGCCGGCGACTCCCGTGCCGGGGGCCGGCCGCCGGCGCCTCACAATTCTGCTGGCCTCTTCGCGCGTTGAAGCTGCCCGTCGCTGCCAGCGGTACGTGAGGGGCGTTTGCCATCAGCTGCCCCGCTTCAGCTCGATGCCGGGAAGCGCAGCGACGAGGGCGCGGAATGCTTCGCCACGCACCTCGAAATTGCGGAACTGGTCGAACGAGGCGCAAGCCGGCGACAGCAGCACGACGGGCTCGCCGCCGGTGCTCGCGGCCGCATCGCGTGCCGCCGCAGCGGTGGCCGCAGCGAGCGTGCCGCAGCGCTCGAAGGCGACGCGGCCGTCGAGCGTCCCTGCGAACTCCTCGGTCGCCTCGCCGATGAGATACGCCTTGGCCACGCGGTCGAAGTACGGCGTCAGGGCAGCGATGCCGCCCGCCTTGGGCTTGCCGCCCAGGATCCAGAAGATGTTGCCGGGAAACGAGAGGAGCGCCTTCTCGGCGGAATCGGCGTTGGTCGCCTTGCTGTCGTTGACGAACAGCGTGCGCCCGGCGCGGCCCAGCTCCTCCATCCGGTGCGCGAGGCCGGGGAACGATTTGAGCCCGCGCGCGATCTCAGCCGGTGTCAGCGGCCGGGGCAGCGACATCAGCGCGGCAGCGGCGGCGCAGGCGTTCTCCGCGTTGTGCGCGCCGCGCAGCGAGCCGATGCCGGAGACGCCGGCGATCGTCGCCTCCCAGCCGTCGCGGCGCAAAACGATATCGCCTTCCTCGACGCCGATATCGGCGTCCGCGCCCGGCTTTGCCGATATGCGCACGACGTCGTCCCGCCCTTTCGTCGCCAGCAGCTTGTCGGCGATGGCGCGGCTGTAGGCATCGTCGACGCCGACGACGGCCTTGGCGGCGCCCTGCACGAGGCGCGCCTTGATGGCGGCGTAGTTCTCGATGGTGCCGTGACGGTCGAGATGGTCGGGCGTCACGTTGAGCAGCACGCCGACCGATGGATCCAGCGAAGGCGCCAGGTCGATCTGGTACGACGAGCACTCGATGACGTAGTGGCGGCCGGGCGCGAACGGCTCGAGCGACAGCATGGCGGTGCCGATGTTGCCGCCGACCTGCGTATCGCGGCCCGCTTCCTTGAGCACGTGCGCGGTCAGCGCCGTCGTCGTCGATTTGCCGTTGGTGCCGGTGATGCAGACGAGCGGCACCTCGAAGGGTTGCAGACGCCGCTCGCGGCAGAGCAGCTCCAGGTCGCCGATCACCTCTACGCCGGCGAGCTTGGCGGCGCGCGCCGTCCAGTGCGGCTCGGGATGCGTCAGCGGTATGCCCGGCGCCAGCACCAGGGCGGAAAACACCGCCCAGTTGGCTTCCTTGAGATCGCCGGTAGCGAGGCCGGCCTCGGCCGCCGCTTTTACGCCCGCCGGGCTGTCGTCGCTGACGACGACGTCGGCACCGCCGGCGACGAGCGCCTTGGCGGTGGCGATACCGGAAGCGCCCAGTCCGAAGACCGCCACCCGCTTGCCGGCGAACGATGTGATGCGAATCATGCGGCCTAAACTAACGCAACTGGAGCCGATTTGGCGTAGGCGCTCAGCGCAGCTTCAAGGTGGCGAGGCCGACCAGCGCCAGGATCACCGAGATGATCCAGAAGCGCACGACGACGGTCGATTCCTGCCAGCCCTGCTGCTCGTAATGGTGATGCAGCGGCGCCATTCGGAAGACACGCTTGCCCGTCGCCTTGTAGGAAGCGACCTGGATGATCACCGACAGCGTCTCGAGCACGAACAGGCCGCCGACGATGGCGAGCACGATCTCGTGCTTGGTGGCGACGGCGATGGCGCCCAGGGCGCCGCCCAGGGCCAGCGACCCCGTATCGCCCATGAATATCATGGCCGGCGGCGCGTTGAACCACAGGAAGCCGAGACCGGCGCCGATGAGCGCCCCGCAGATCACCGACAGCTCGCCGGTGCCGGCGACATAGTGAATCTGCAGGTAGGAGGCGAACTTGGCGTTGCCGATCAGGTAGGCGATGAGGCCGAAGGTGGCGGCGGCGATCATCACCGGCACGATGGCGAGGCCGTCGAGACCGTCCGTGAGGTTCACGGCATTTCCGGCCCCGGCGATGGTCAGGACGCCCACCAGCACGAAGAACGGTCCCAGCTCCAGGACCACGTTCTTGAAGAACGGCAGGGTGAGAACCCGGCTGATCTCCGGCGGCCCGAGATACATGACGAAGGCGGTGGCGACGGCCGCGATCAGCAGCTCCAGGCCAAGGCGCATGCGGCTGGAGAAGCCGGAGGAGGTGCGGCGCGTCACCTTCAGGTAGTCGTCATAGAAGCCGATGGCGCCATAGCCGAGCGTCACGCCCAGCACGATCCAGATGTACGGGTTGCCCAGGTGCGCCCACAGCAGCGTCGATACGGTGACGCCGGCGAGGATCATGAGGCCGCCCATGGTCGGCGTGCCCACCTTGGAGAGGTGCGACTTGGGCCCGTCGTCGCGGATCGGCTGCCCCTTGCCCTGCTTCACGCGCAGGAGGTCGATGATCCCCGGCCCGAACAGCATCACGAACAGCAGCGCAGTGAAGATGGCACCCCCCGTACGGAAGGTTATGTATTTGAAAACATTCAGCACTCCGATCTGGTCGCTGAAGTTCACGAGCTCATAAAGCATCCAACTCTCCGAACGCCTGGTGCCGTCTTCTAGCGGCTCGCCGAGGCTACTTTTTGTGCGTTCTTCTGCAGCAGCATGTCCACGAGCGGCGCCATGCGCGAGCCGAGCGATCCCTTGACCATCACCACGTCACCCGCCCGCACGGTGTCCTCCAGCGCTGCGGCCAGCTCCTCCGAGCCCGGCGCCCAGGCGGCGCGCCGCCCGGCCGGCAGGGCATCGAACAGCCGCCGCATGTTGTCGCCACAGGCAAAGACCAGATCGACCTCGGCGGCGTCAACGGGCTCGTTGAGGCCTGCGTGCAGCTCCGCCGCCCGCTCGCCCAGCTCCAGCATGTCGCCAAGCACGGCGATGCGGCGCGCAAACCGGCTGCGCGGCACGGTCGCCATGGCGGCGAGCGCCGACCGCATGGATGCGGGGTTGGCGTTGTAGCTTTCGTCGATCACGAGAATGGATCCGCCCGGAACCTCGATCTCGCGCCGCTCGCCGCGCCCCTTGGCGGCGCGGATCTCGGACAGAGCGCCGACGGCCTTTTCGGCATCGACGCCGAGCGCATCGAGCGCGGCGACAACGGCAAGCGAGTTCTGCGCAAGGTGCCCCCCTGGTGCACCGAGGCGATAGGCGATCCGCCGTCCGCCGAGACTGACGACGATCTCCGACCCGTCGGCTTCGAGGGCGAACACTTCCGGGTGCACATCGGCGTTTTCATGACGGCCGAAGGACACGACGCGCGCGCCGTGCTCCCGGGCTCGCTGCGCCAGAAGGTCGAAATGCCGGTTGTCGCGGTTGATGACGGCGACACCGCCCGGCTCCAGACCGGAGAAAATCTCCGCCTTCGCCTCGGCGATCTTCTCGGTCGTGCCGAAGAATTCCAGATGCACCGGCTCGACGGTCGTCACGATGGCGACGTGCGGACGCACGAGAGCGGTAAGCGGCGTGATCTCGCCCGCATGGTTCATGCCGATCTCGAAGACGCCGAAGCGTGCGGCCGCGGGCATGCGCGCCAGCGTCAGCGGCACGCCCCAATGATTGTTGAACGATTTCTCCGCCGCGTGCGTCGGCGCCAGACGCGAAAGACATCCGCGCAGGGCCTCCTTGGTGCCTGTCTTGCCGACGCTGCCCGTGACGGCGACGATGCGTGCATCCGTGCGCCGGCGTGCGGCGGCGGCGATGCCACGCAGGCCCTCGAGAGTGTCGCGCACCCGCAGCAGCGCGCCATCGCCGTCGGCGCGCTTATAATCTGTAGAGACGAGCGCCGCCGCCGCGCCCTTGCGGAAGGCTTCGAGGACGAAGTCATGGCCGTCGCGCACGTCGCGCAGCGCCACGAACACCTCGCCCGGCGCCAGCGACCGCGTGTCGAGCGAAAATCCCGTGATGGGCACGCCCGGCGCACCGTCCGCAACGCCCATGGCGGCCGGCACGAGATTGTCCCACGTCCACAGTGGCCCGGTCATTTCTCAGTTTCGCTCCAGCGCCTTGCGGACCTCGTCGTGGTCCGAGAAGGGCAGCACCTTGTCGCCGACGATCTGCCCCGTTTCATGGCCCTTACCGGCGACGACGAGCACGTCGCCCGGGCCCAGCATGTCGACGCCGGCGGCAATGGCCGCCGCGCGGTCGCCGATCTCCATGGCGCCGGGAGCCGCAAAAAGGATTTCCGCGCGGATCGCCTCGGGCTTCTCCGTACGTGGATTGTCGTCCGTGACGATGACCACGTCCGCCTTGTCGACGGCGATGGCCCCCATGATCGGCCGCTTGCCCTTGTCGCGGTCGCCGCCGCAGCCCATGACGCAGATGAGCTTGCCGGTGGCGAACGGGCGCAACGCGTCGAGCACCGCGGCGAGCGCCTCCGGCTTGTGGGCATAGTCGACGGCAGCGAGGCCGCCATTCTTTTCGCCGACGATCTCCAGGCGACCTTTGACGCCCTTGAGGTTCTGCAGCGCCGGCAGCACCCGGCCGGCGACCTCGCCCGTCGCAATGGCAAGCCCGGCGGCGACGAGCGCGTTCGCCGCCTGGTACTCGCCGAGCAGCGGCAGGCGGATGTCGAACACCCGGCCCTCGTGCGCCACCGACATGCGTTGCGCGAAACCTTCGCGGACCAGCCGCTCCAGCTTCAGCCCCTCGCCGTGGCGGCCGACCGTGAACACGCGCCGGCCGGCATCCTCGGCGGCGGCGACCGCCTCCGCGGCGCCGTCGGCATCGACGTTGATGACGGCAGTACCGTCCTCGGGCAGCAGCTCGGTGAACAGGCGCAGCTTGGCGGCGAGATAGGCTTCGATGCTCGGGTGATAGTCGAGATGGTCGCGGCCGAGGTTGGTGAAGGCGGCCGCATTCAGCCGCACGCCGTCGAGGCGGTGCTGGTCGAGGCCGTGCGAGGAAGCCTCGAACGCAACGTGCGTTATGCCTTCGGCGGCGAGCTCTGCCAGCGTCTTGTGCAGGGAGATGGGGTCCGGAGTGGTCAGCGACCCGTAGACGGCCGCGTCGCCCTTGACGAGACCAATCGTTCCCAGCGACGCGCTCGTGTGATTGAGGGCGCCGTAGATCTGGCGCGTGAAGTCGGCGACCGAAGTCTTGCCGCTGGTGCCGGTCACGGCGACGGCGGTCTGGGGTTGCTGCAGCCCGAAGAAGCGGGCGGCAATCAGCGCCAGTGCGTGGCGCGGCTCGGGCGCGCGCACCACGGGCACGTCGCCGGTGCCGGCGACGGCAGCGTCCTGCGCGGCGAGGATCGCCGACGCGCCCCGGCTGATCGCATCGCCGATGAAGCGGGCGCCGTCGGCCTTGCTGCCGGCGACCGCCGCGAACAGGAAGCCGGGCTGCACGCTGCGGCTATCCGACGTGACGCCGGATATCTCGACATTGCCGGCTCCGGCTGGAGCAACGGCGTCGGCCCCGATGAGCGAGGAGAGAAGCATGGTTCTCCTGATGCTGTGGACTCAACGCCTAGACTGACGGCTCGATGAGCGTTCGTCACCGAGCTTCATATTTTGCGGGCGAAGCACCGTCAAACGCCACGCTCGACGCGCCCGGCGCCGCCGCCTGCGCGGGCAGCAAGCCGAGCAACGGCCCGACGCGCGCGACCACCCGCCCTGCCGTCGGCGCGGCATTGCGCGAAGCGAGCACTTCCCCGCCCGCCTCCTGCGTCCCTTTCGGCTCGAACAGCAGAACGAATACGAGATAGCGTGGGTTGCTCATGGGGAACGCCGCAAGGAACGAGGAAATAACGGCTTTCTCGCGATAACCACCCACGCCCGGCATCTCGGCGGTGCCCGTCTTGCCGCCGACCTCGTAGCCGTTCACCTCGGCCCGCTTGCCGGTGCCCACGCGGTCGGCGACGTTGCGCCGCATCAGCACGCGCATACTGTCGCTCGTCGCCGTGCTGAGCAGCGGGATCTCGGCGATGCTGGAATCCGGCTGCCGTTTGATGAACGTCGGCGTGAGCTTGTGGCCGCCGTTGATGGCCGTTGCCGCCGCGGCGGCGAACTGCAACGGCGCGACGGCGATGCCATGCCCGTAGGCGATGGTCATCGTCTCCACGTCGCCCCAGCGCTGCGGAAGCTGCGGAGCGGCGATCGGCCCGGCCTCGGTACGCATCGGCTCGAGGAGCTGCAGACGGCGCAGGAAGTCCTGCACGTGCGGCGTCCCCGCCTGGGTTGCCAGTATGGCGGCACCGACGTTCGACGAGTGGATGAAGATCTCCGCCACGCTGAGCGGACGGCGCAGCGGGTGCAAATCCTTGATGGTGAAGCGGCCGGCCGGCAGCTCCTTGCGTACGTCGACCACGGTCTCCGGCGTGACGAGCGCCGCATCCAGCGCCATGGCGACGGTGAGCGTCTTGAACACCGAGCCGAGCTCGAAGGTGGAGCCGGCGATCTTGTCGAGGTTGCCGGTGTCGAGGCTCATGTTCGGGCGTGCCGGATCGACCGTCGGCAGCGACGCCGCGGCCAGCACCTCGCCGCTGTTCACGTCGAGGACGAGCCCGGCGGCGCCCTTCGCCTCGTAGCGGCGCACGGCGTCGGCCAGCTCCGCCTCGACGGCATGCTGCACGCCGATGTCGATCGACAGCCGTACCGGCGGGCGCTCGGCGAGCGTCGCGCCCTGCACGGATTCGACGCCCACGACGTCGTCGACGTAGCGCTCGATGCCCGCAACACCCTTGTTGTCGATGTTGACGTAGCCGAGCAGATGCCCCGCCAGCCTGCCGCCCGGATAGGCGCGGCGCAGCTCACGGCGAAAATCGAGCCCCGGCAGGCCGAGGTCGTGAACCTCCTGCGCGGTGCGCGGCGACAGCCCGCGGCGGACCCAGACGAAGCGGCGGCTGCGGTCGGAAAGGTCCTTACGCAGCGCGGCGCGGTCGAGATCGGAAAACACGAGCGCCAGCTTCTCGACGACCTCGTCACGGTCGATCACCCGCGCCGGGTCGGCGAAGAGCGAATACGCCTCCACGTCGGTGGCCAGCAGCCGGCCGTTGCGGTCGACGATGTCGGGGCGGGCAAAGCTCTGCGCCACGGTGGAGGTGAGCGAGATCGAGTCCTCGCCCAGCCCCATCAGCGCCAGGCGCACCAACTGCGCGCCGATGGCCATGAAGAACAGCGCCATGCCGACCGTGGCGATGAGCGTCCGCAGCGGGCCGTTGGCGCCACGCGGTCCGGCCATGCCGGCATCGCCCGCGTCGGCGCCCGCCTGATCGATGTCGTCGGGGGCGATGCTCACGTCAGCGCCCTCCCTTGTGGGGAGCTGCCGCACTCTCCGCCGTCGCGCGCGCCAGCGCCTCGGCGGCACTGGCGGCGAGCTGCTGCTCGGTTGCCGGCCCAAGGCCCATCGCACGCGCCAGCGGCTCGATGCGCTCCGGGCGGCCGAGGTGGGCCCGCTCGGCCTTGAGCACGGCGATGTCGCCGCGGGCCTTCTCGATGGCGCGCTCCTGGTCGGCGACGCGCTCCTCGAGCTGGCGCGTGTCGTAGTTGCTGGAATAGAGGACGAAGGCGCTCACGAGGGTCATCATCAGGGCAGCGAGAATGACGATCCTCATCGGGTACTCCCTCGTTCAACGCGTTACCGCAGGAACCCCCAACCGATCCTCGTCGAGCGGCCATGGTGGCGCCTGGGTGCGCACCGCCGCCCGCAGCCGTGCCGATCTGGCGCGGGGGTTTACCTCAAGTTCTTCTTTCGAAGGAGTTAACGGACGCGGGTTAACAATCTCAAAACTGGGTACCTGCAATTTTACCGATTGCGGCGGCAAGTGCCGCGAAACCTGCGATTCTTTGCCCGCGCGCTCCTGCAAAAAGCGCTTCACGATGCGATCCTCGAGCGAGTGGAAGGTCACCACGACGAGGCGGCCGCCCGGCTTGAGCGTGCGCTCCGCGGCGGCCAGCCCGCGCGCCAGCTCGCCCAGCTCGTCGTTCACGTAGATGCGTAGCGCCTGGAACGTGCGCGTCGCCGGATGCTGCTCCTCGCCGCGCCGTCCGCCGACAGCGCGCGACACGACCTCGGCCAACGCCCGCGTGGTGGTGATTCGCGCCTCGCCGCGCGCTCGGACGATGCCGCGGGCGACCGCGCGCGAGCGCCGCTCCTCGCCGAGCACATAGACGATGCGGGCGAGATCCTCCTCGTCGGCGTCGTTGACGACGTCCGCGGCCGATATCCCCGCCGACGACATGCGCATATCGAGCGGGCCGTCGGCCTGGAAGGAGAAGCCGCGCTCGGCCTCGTCGAGCTGCATGGACGAGACGCCGATGTCGAGCACGATGCCGTCGACCGGAGCGACGCCCTGCTCGCGCGCCGCCTCGTCGAGCTCGGAGAAGCGTGATTCGACGACGGTCAGCCGCTCGCCGAACTCCTGCTGCAGCGACTGGCTGCCGAGAATGGCCGAAGGATCGCGGTCGAGCGCCAGCACGCTGCAGTCCGCAGCTTCGAGAATGGCGCGCGTGTAGCCGCCGGCTCCAAACGTGCCGTCGATGAAGACCGCGCCGTCTTGCGGCTCTAGGCTCGCCAGCACCTCGGCGAGCAGCACGGGGATGTGGCGCGCACGGCCAGCGTCAGTTGGCCGTTCTCCTGACCGGCGGCGCGCCGTCATCCCCGTGCTCCTTCGCTGCCGTCACCTTCGTCGTCCGAAGGTATACGGCTCCCCGCGCCGAAGAGCTTGCGAGTTTGGTGGACTTTGGCCCGCGCGCGCTCACGCCGCTCGGCGAAGCGCTCCGGGCTCCACATCTGAAATTTGTCGCCCAGGCCGACAAAAGTGACCTGGGAGCTAAGCCCCGCATGGGCGCGAAGGCTTTCAGGAAGGCTGATGCGTCCGTCGCCATCGATCGAGAGAACCTGGACGTCGCCGTAAAGCGCGACAGACAGCTCGTCCCGCTCGTCCGAATAGTCCGGCAGGCCCGCGAGAAGCCCATCGATCTTTTTTGCAAGTCTCTCGCCGCCAGCATCGACGGCAGGAGCTTCGAGCGCGGGGTAGCAGTAGATGCCGCCGGAAGCTCCGGAAGCATAGCCGTCGCGTTCGAGAACGGCGCGGAAGGAAGCTGGGATTGATACCCGCCCCTTGGCGTCGATCTTGTTGGTGAATGTCGAGACAAAGCGGTCCATCCCCTCTTCGCAGCCTCGCGCACCACTAGAAATCAAACGCAACCGCGGAGCCCCCTCCGCTTTCGCCGATGCACCGGCCGGGGGGCCGTGGCGGTCGCTCGCTGTCCTCGAGCCCTCAATCGAAGACCGGCGCCCTGCCACGGGACCCTGCCCGGTGCGGTCGGGCCACCATGGGATCGCATGGGATCAAATGGTCGTCAATGGTTTGTTAATGGTTATTGCGGGGGTAAAGTGGGTTGCAGCTCCTGCTGTGGGCGTGCGGACGCAGCTTGCGCTCCGGTGCGCTGCCACCTATGGCCGATGCCAGCGTTGACCCGCCAAACATCAGGATCCCGACAATGCAAATGCTCGACGTGCGCTCGATGATCGCCATCGGCCTTTCCGGCCAGCTCGGCCTCAAAGGCCACCTGCCATGGGAGGGCAACTCGGCGCCGGAATACAAAGAGGATGTCGCCAATTTCTTCGCCAGGACGCGCGGCCACGTCCTGCTGGCGGGTCCGACGACGGCGCGCGCCGTGCCCGCTCACGAGCGCAGCCACATGACGGTCGTCGAGCTGCGCTCGAACATGGATCCGGAGGAGACGCTGGCGAAGTTCGCGGGCCGCGTCGTCTATATCGGCGGCGGCCCCGCGGTGTGGGACGTGTACGCGAAATACATCGGCCACTGGGACATCAACCGGCTGCCGTACGACGGGCCAGCAGACCGTTGGTTCGATCCGGGCTGGCTCGTCGCGGGCGGAAAGGCAAGATCAGCCGGCTAGCCCGGGCTTACCAGCAGCAGCGGTGGGCGCGGCGCGGGGCGTAGTAGTAGGGCGTCACGTAGCGCTGGCGCGGGTAGTAGACGGGGTGCGGATAGTAGGTGCCGGCGGGCCCATAAACGGTGCCGCAGCAGGCGCCGTAAACGGGACGCGGATAATAGGCGTAGGCGGGAGGCACGACGTAGACCACGGGCGGGCCGTAATAGGCATTCGGGTAGAGCGGAGCATAGTCCCGGTACCAGCGGTAGCCGTGCGCGGAAGCGCTGTCGGCGCTGGCGCCGAGCGCCGCGATGCCGGCCGAAGCGCACAGCAAAGACGTGAGCAGTTTACGCATGAAAGCCTCCTTGAACCCTCAGGCGAAACTACGCGCGATTGCTTACTGCTGAATTGAAATTTTTCGCGCAAAATCAATGCGCAAGCGGCAATCAATGAAGATGTCGTTTGCACCTGCACGAAAGCGCGACAAAAGCCGCGAGGCTTTTGGCGCCGGGGCGCCGCGACTACTAATTTCGCGAAAGGAAATGTCAGCCGGCCTGTAAGCCGGGTTCTGTCTGGAAGCAGCCCGACACCGGCTTGCCGAGTGTCGGCCAAAGACTTCCGCGACGGCCATTCGTCTGGGACGCCCATTGCTGGACGCCTCGAGCAACCAACCCGGGTGGCGGGTCTGAAGACGGACCTGACGCCGCTCGTCGAGCGCGCCCGGCCACCCCTATTTGGTCTTGCTCCCGGTGGGGTTTGCCCTGCCACCGACGTTGCCGCCGGCGCGGTGCGCTCTTACCGCACCCTTTCACCCTTACCCGACTTGGCCGAAGCCTGGGCCGAAGCCCGGCCGGGCGGTTTGCTTTCTGTGGCACTTTCCCTGGGGTCGCCCCCGGCGGCCGTTAGCCGCCACCGTGTCTCCATGGAGCCCGGACTTTCCTCCACCGGCGTTGCTTTCATGGGCCACAGTCGCCCGCAATCCGGCAGCGGCCGTCCGGCCGGCTGACATAACCTCAATAAGGGTCGTGGCGCCCGGCGCGTCAAGGCCTCCCGGCGGCTTCGATGATGTAGACTTGCGCACCATGACGGCGACGCGCCCAACCTTCATCTTCGACGGCGACTGCGGCATCTGCCGGACGTGGGTCGACTATTGGCGCCGGCTTACCGGCGACAGCGTCGACTATCGTCCCTATCAGCAGGCGGCGGCCGACTTCCCCGCCATTCCGGTGGCGGAGCTCGAGCGCGCCTCGCAGCTCGTGCTGCCCGACGGTGAGGTGCTGGCCGGCGCCGCGGCGACGTTCCGGCTACTGAGTCTCGTCCCCGGACGCGGCGGCTGGTGGTGGGCCTACCGGCACGTGCCCGGATTTGCGCCGCTCGCCGTCGCGGCCTACGGCTTTCTCTCTACCCACCGCGGTTTGCTCGCCGCTCTGACGCGCGCTCTGTGGGGCCGCAGGCTGGAGCCCGAAAGCTACGCTCTCGTCTCGTGGCTGTTCCTGCGCGGCCTCGGCTTCATCTACCTCGCCGCTTTTCTTTCGCTGGTGCCGCAGATCCGCGGGCTCGTCGGCGCACACGGCATCCTGCCGCTCGGCGAATACTTCGCGGCCGCGAGGGAGGGCTGGGGCACCGACGCCTACTGGCGGCTGCCGTCACTGTTCTGGCTGAACACGGGCGATGCGGCACTGATGGCCGGTGCCTGGGCGGGCGTGGCGCTCTCGGCGATCCTCATCCTCGGGCGGCTCGAGCGCATCGCACTGGCGGCGCTGTTCGCGCTCTACCTGTCGTTCATCTACGCTGGCCAGCTCTTCATGAGCTACCAGTGGGACATGCTGCTCACGGAGACGGGCTTCCTCGCCATCTTCCTGACCGGCGGCTCGCGCGTCGTCATCTGGCTCTATCGCCTGCTGCTGTTCCGCTTCCTGTTCCTCGCCGGCCTGGTCAAGCTCGCCTCGGGCGACCCGACGTGGCGAGAGCTGACGGCACTCGATTACCACTTCTTTACCCAGCCGCTGCCTTCACCCCTCGCCTGGTACGCCGCGCAGCTTCCGCACTGGCTGCTCACCTGGGCGACCGCACTGACGCTGGCGATCGAGATCGCCGCCGTGGTGCTGATCGTCATGCCGCGCCGGCCGCGCATGGTCGCCGCGCTGCTCGTCGCCGCGTTCCAGCTCGGGATCATGCTGACGGGGAGCTATAACTGGTTCAATCTGCTCACCGTTCTGCTGGCGCTGTTGCTGCTCGACGATCAGGCCGTGCGCCGGCTCCTGCCGTCGGCGCTGGCAGCGCGCATCGTCGGTAGCGCGCCGCGGCCCGGGCGTTTCGCAACCGGGGCCGCGATGGCGCTGGCCGTCCTCGTCGTACCGCTGGGGATCAATTCGATGTACGCGCCGCTCACGGGGCGCAACCTGCCGCTCGCCGGCGAATTGAACGAGGCCGTGGCGCCATTTCTCATCGTCAATCCGTACGGCCTGTTCGCCACGGTGACGACGACGCGGCCGGTGATGGTCATCGAGACCTCGGACGACAACGCCGCCTGGACCGAATTGGCGCTTCCGTTTCTGCCCGGGCCGGTCGCCCGCGCACCCACCTGGAACATCCCTTATCAGCCGCGTCTCGATTGGCAGCTTTGGTTCGCGAGCTACGGAAGCATTGCACAAAGCCCTTGGATCGAAAGGCTTTTGCAGCGCTTGCTCGACGGCAGCCCGGAGGTGGCCGCGCTATTTGCCGATGCCGGTCCGGCGCGCAAGCCGCCCCGCTACGTGCGCGTTAAGCTGTTCGACTACCGCTTCACGCTCGCTCATCCGGCGGGCGGCGCATGGTGGACCCGGCGCGAGGACGGCCTGCTCTATCCGGCCGTTTCCCTAGGCGATTTTCGACGCGGCGCACCATGACCACCGCCGCGCAATAAAGTACCTGATCGATATCAGAATTGTACGAGAGCGATTGCCTGTAGCGCCTTCCAGCGCAATGATGACTCCCGGAGCCAAACACAGATTTCAGAAAATCGAGCTTCGAGGAACCGCCCGATGAATATTCAGACGCCCATCGATGCCGCGAGTGCCTCCGGCAATGCGCCCACGACCAATCCGAAGGTCCTCGCGTTCGTCGAAGAGGCGAAAGCAATTTTCAAGCCCGAGCGGGTGCATTGGTGCGACGGCTCGCCGGAGGAATATCAGGCGATGGTCAAGGCCCTCGTCGATGGCGGCACCGCGATCCGCCTCAACGAGGAGCTGCGCCCCAACTCGATCCTGGTGCGCTCGGACCCCGCCGACGTCGCGCGGGTCGAGGACCAAACCTACATCTGCTCCCGCTCGCCCGACGATGCAGGGCCGACGAACAACTGGCGCGATCCGGTGGAGATGAAGGCGACGCTGTCGCAGCTCTACGACGGTGCCATGGCCGGCCGCACGATGTACGTCGTTCCGTACTCGATGGGACCGATCGGCTCGCCTATCGCCGGTATCGGCGTGATGGTGACCGACAGCGCCTATGCCGTCGCCAACATGCACATCATGACCCGCGTCGGCGCCAAGGTATGGGGTGCGCTCGGCCAGTCGGAAGATTTCGTGCGCGGCATGCACACCATTGGTGCGCCGCTCACCTCGCCAACCAGCGCCGACGTGCCCTGGCCGTGCAACAAAACGAAGTACATTTCGCACTTCCCCGAGACGCGCGAGATCTGGTCTTTCGGCTCCGGCTACGGCGGCAACGCCCTGCTCGGCAAGAAGTGCCACGCCTTGCGCATCGCCTCGGTGAAGGCGCGCGACGAGGGCTGGATGGCCGAGCACATGCTCATCCTGAAGCTCACCAACCCGGCCGGCCGCGCCAAGTACGTCGCCGCCGCGTTTCCGTCGGCATGCGGCAAGACCAACCTCGCCATGCTGGTGCCGACCATCCCGGGCTGGAAGGCGGAGACGATCGGCGACGACATCTGCTGGATGAAGTTCGGCGCCGACGGCCGTCTCTACGCCATCAACCCGGAGACCGGCTTCTTCGGCGTGGCGCCCGGCACCTCGAACGATTCCAACTTCAACGCCATGCTGACGCTGCACGGCAACATCATCTTCTCCAACGTCGCTCTCGGCGAGGACGGCGACGTCTGGTGGGAGGGCATGACGGCGAAACCGCCGGAGCGTCTCGTCGACTGGATGCGCCGCTCGTGGTCGCCCGGTTGCGGGCGAACCGCCGCGCACGCCAACGCACGCTTCACGGCGCCCGCGGGGCAGTGCCCCGTCGTCGCCGCCGAGTGGGAGGATCCCAAAGGCGTGCCGATCGACGCCATCCTGTTCGGCGGCCGGCGCGCGTCGACGGTGCCGCTGGTCATGGAAGCGCTCAACTGGCAGCACGGCACCTTCCTCGGCGCCATCATGGCGTCGGAGAAGACGGCTGCCGCCGCCGGCAAGGTCGGTGACCTGCGCCGCGACCCGATGGCGATGCTGCCGTTCTGCGGCTACCACATGGGCGATTACTTCGCCCATTGGCTGCGCATGGGCGAGAAAGGCGGCGCGAAGATGCCGAAGATCTTCCAGGTCAACTGGTTCCGCAAAAACCAGGACGGCAAGTTCATGTGGCCCGGCTATTCCGACAACAGCCGCGTGCTCAAATGGATCTTCGAGCGCTGCGACGGCCGTGTCGGGGCGGTGGAGACGCCGATCGGCCGGCTTCCCATGGATGGCCAGCTCGATACCGGCGGCCTCAAGGTCGATCCGGCCGATTTGAAAAATCTGATGGCCGTCGATCGCGACGGATGGAAAGCAGAAATCCCGTCCATTCGCGAGCATTTCGCCACTTTCGGCGCCAAGCTGCCGCGCCAGCTCAACGACGAGCTCGACGCCCTCGAGCGGCGGCTCGCCTAGCTGACGAGCAACGGCGACCAACGGGCCGCGCGAGACGTTTCGCGCGGCCATTCGTTATCGGCGCATCTTAGCCGAGCACGTGGAAGCTCTGCTCGGCGCGCTCGTCGCTGCCGGCGAACATCTTGTCCGCCTTCGATTGCTCGACGGCCGCCCATAGCTGCGTGCCGGCCTTCGGCGCGCTGCTCAGCTTCACCGCGAAGTTACGGTGATCGCCGGCGGTAAGCTGCACCGAGCCGAGCTCCGACGCGCCGCCTTTGCTCTTCGGGTTGCCCGAGAAGATCACCAGCCGGCCGTCGTGCGGCAGATAGGCGTAGGTGATCGACACCGCGTCACCCTTCAGCTTCTGGTTCAGCGCCGTGACCGATGGCAGGAAGCCCGCCGTGTTGCTGTTTTCGTTGGGAAAAGCATTCGCGCCGCCGGTAATGGCAAGGCCGGCGCCGGCGACGAACAGCGCGCAGGCGAATGCAGGTACGAATTTCATGGTTTCCTCGCGATCCAAGGTTGAGGGCACGCCTGCGGCGGATCGGAAGGGTCCGTCGGAGCTGCCCAGCAGTCTCATGGGAGCCGACCTGACGGGTGCGACGCCGCGATCGGCGCGTCATCACCACTCTGCATAGGCTTCACGTGGGCGCCGCCGGCGGACGCCGCAAGCGATAGCTGCCTTACGGATTGGTGAGCTCGCGGCAACCGCACGCGCCGCACGCGGCCGAGCCCGTGTCAGCGCAAGGAAGACGAGCGCCATCGCGGCAATTCCGAGGCAAAACAGCGGGCCCGGGTTGCTTCTGAGAAACCCGCCCCATTGCATCGCAAAAATTTTTGCGACTCGAAAAGCCTTGTTTTTTCGCAGGAAATGACTCGTCGAGTCAAAATAGATGTATGTGCTTCTGAAACAAAGGCTTGCATGAGTTGTTAGGGCACTTACGTTAACCATGTGGTAACTGTTGCATAGGTGGTCTGATGTTGCGGTTTGTGGTGGACTGGCTGACCGGAGCCAATTCATTGCCCGCCATCGAGGTCGAGCCGAGCGTAGCCCGCGACGCCTCCGCAATCCTCCAATTTCTCGAGCAGCAGCAGGGCTTGGCCAACGCGCCGACGCCGCGCGAGCGCGGCCTGCGCTTCCATCGCGAGGAGTTCGCGCGGCTCTTCGAGGCCGTCGAGGGCTGGCCGACGGTCGAGTTCGTCACCGCACGCGGTCTTCCCGTCGAATCCGTCGACGACCTGCCGCGCAGCGCCGACGGCGGCATCGACGTCGTCGTCCGCATCATCGCCCCGACCGAGCGCGGCGCGCGCATCGTCGCCGGGCGCATCCGCAGCATCATCCTCAACCAGCGGTAAGAGTAGCTTATGGCCAAGTACGAGATCGCCATCGAGTTCAAGAGCAATCGCGTCACGCGCCCGGTTCTGCATCAGACGGTCGGCGCCGCCATGCATACGCGGGCGGAGCTGCGGGAGGTCATCCTGCGCTGCCCCACCGCGACGCGGGCGGCGCACGAGGCGGCACGCAAATACAATCGCGATGTGCCCCCGCTGAGGAATCGGGCGGGCACGTGCGTGCGTGTCACGCTCGCCGTCGGTGCGCGGGAGGACTGAGCCATGGCCCGCGTTCTGTGTCTCGCCGAGGCCCACGGAGCGGCAAAGCCAGCGCGCAGCAAAACCGCGCGCGGCACGCGCACGGCGAAAGAAGCGCCGAAGCCGCAGACATTCACCATCATCGAGCGCGTGCCGGTGCGCCTTTCCGCTCACACGGCGTTGCTCGCCGCACTGCGCAAGCACGCGATGCGCCAGCCGATCGTCGACGCGGAGCACCCGGGCGACGCATTCGCGGCCGATGTCGTCATGATCGACCGGCTCAGCGGCGATGCAGTGGCAGCGATTGCCGGCGTGCTGCTCGAGCGGCGCGCCATGCTGCTCGGCGCGGCGAAGGATGTTGCTGCCGCCGACATACTGGGCCGGCGCCTCGACCGCGCCTTCGAGCAGGAAATGGAATGGCTGGCGATCCGCAACCTGCTCGCGGCGGCGATCCCGCGCAGCGCCGGCACGCGACCGGCCAAGCGCCGCCGCCGCTCCGCGCGCGCCCTGCTCATCATCGACGTGTGAACGCCGGCGCCGCGCCGCACCAATACGCTCGACTGATCGACGCTGAAACTTTCAGCGCTTACTGCGTGTTGTGCGCTTATGCACACCCATCCCCTCAGGAGCTTGATCGAAACCGTCAGCGGGATGCAGACTCGCTGGTGTGCGCGTCGATTCGGGGATCAACAATGACGCGCATGCTCAGCACCTTCGGGTTCGTCGCCATTCTTACCGCGTGCCTGGGCGGCACTTTCCATATAAGCGCTTGGATCATAGCAGCGTCAGCCGCGGCACTGGTTCTCGTCGCGCTTGGGCATCAGCAGCCGCACTACGGCCGCTTCGCCACGCAGAACAACATCGCCGCGCAGTCGATACTTCTCGCCGGAAGTACGCTTAATGCCGTGACGGCGTCGACCGTCGCGTTCTTCCTAGGCCGCGCGATTGCCTGGCTATGGGGTATTTAACCCGTCAGTGCGCGTTCTATTCAGGTGGGCGAGCCTGTCGCTCAAGATCATTCAAACGGTCCAAATCGCCAAGGTGGCGTTTTGCTGAGGTTATGGCGTTGCGCGCCAGCCTGAGCCGCCCGCCCTTGGTGTGGACGCGTGCCAAAGCCTCGAAGGTAAGCCCCAGCTCGAGCTCGTGGGTTTTCTTACATTCGATCGGATGTGCTTCGAGAATGCGGATTGCTTCCTCGAGGAGCCGACGCATCTCCAATCGCTCAGTAACCGTCGGATCGCTGCGGAACAGCGCTTCCGCCTTGAATCGCGATGCTCGTGCGTAGCGCCAATCGGCAGCTTCCCGCGTCGCCTCGATCAACGTCGCAAAATATGCAATCGCCTCTCTGCATTGTCCCGCCTCGACGGCTTGCCGGCCGGCCAACTCCAGGGCGTCGCAATCGCTGCCATTCGAATCGAGCGCCTTCTTGAACAGGTTCAAAGCGACACGCGGATTGTCCGGATTTGCGCGTCGCGCTTTCGAGCCCAACTTCAGATAGTCGAATGTGATCGCATTTCTGCACCGCTCTCGGCTTCTGTCCAGAACGCCAAGCTCCGATTTGCGCATACCGATGCTGCGCTCAAGACTTCTCTTCGTTGCTTCGTCAATATCGAAAAATATCATTGCCAGGCTACGCCAGGGGCTTGCGCGATTGGCTGTGCAAACTAGTTCATGACAACCGAGTTCCGGCACAATGCGGGACCGACTTTGGTTTTCTGCGCGTTCCCAACGTTTCAGAAGCTCTTGCAGTCTTATTGGAAGATTGAACTCGGCGAAGCGCCACGTCTTATAAATGCCTAGGGAGCCCGCCACCGCGGTCGTCACGGCACCAAGCGCAGCGAAGATTTTTTGTATGAGGCCAGTTTGCGCCTCGGCCAGCAGCCAAGTGGCCCAGGCCTTGGCGTCCTCACCCAGATAATTGAAGAAGGCCAGCAGTCCAGAGAGAGCCGCAAGAGCCACAAGAATGAATAGTAGCAATACGAATAGCTGAGCAAATGATCGCGCGATCATAATACGTCCCCCCGAACGCATACTGAGCAATTCAACTAAGATGCGCCGTCACCTAGAAGTTGTACATCCTGCAACGCAACAACACCGTGCAGCGCCTGCGGCGACGGCTTTGTCACCAGCGAGCCGTACCGCGCGATTTTCCTGACGGAAGGCATCGAGCATCACGTCAGCAAGATGACGCTCGACGCATTCCGCAAGCATCTCGCCAAGCAACGGCGCTAGCTCAGCTCGGCGAGAAGGCATTTGAGGATGCCGTAGCCGTAGCGGCCATCGAGCGCCGCGTGCACCGGCCCGATCTTGCCGCTTTCGAGCGTGCCGAGGCGATCGAAGGTTTCCAGCACCTCCTCGATCTCGCTCTCGTCGAGAGGCAGCACGTCGCGCGCCTCGATCACGCCGCGCTCGATGGCGGCCGCGAAATGTCCGAAGACCACATCCACGTCGATGCGGCTTTGGCCGGCGATGGCGTCGGCGTCGAGGCCCTGGCGATGCAGCTCCAATGTGTTGTTCACGGCCCGGGAAAGGCCGTTGTCCGGTGCCTTGTCGCGACCGCCCCCGGTGATGGTGGCGAGGATCGCGGCGCCGTAGCGCGCGATCTTGCTGTTGCCGAGGCCGGTGATGCCATGCAGCTCGGCCTCGGTGGCCGGCCGCGTGGCGGCGAGCTCGGCCAGCGTCACGTCGTTGCAGATGATGTAGGGCGGCAACCGCGCCTCGGCCGCCAGCTTCAGCCGCAGCTCGCGCAGCGCGTCGAACAGCGGCCGGTCGGCGTCGGCGATGGTGATCGAGGACTTGCTGCTCTTGCCGGACCGCTTGCCTTTTGGCGCACGCGTCTCCTTGGGCGGGATGCGGACGAGAAATTTTTCCTCGCCGCGCAGGATCGGCCGTGCCGCTTCGGTCAGCAGCAGCGTGCCGTGACCCTCGTCGTCGCCGGTGAGCTGGCCCGCCGCCGTGAGCTGCCGGAAAATACCTTTCCACGTCGTCTCGTCGGTGTCCTTGCCGACACCGAACACCGGCAGCCGGTCGTGCCCGGCTCGAACGATGCGCTCGTTCTCGCGTCCGAGCAGAATGTCGATGAGGTACGTGGCACCGAAACGCTGTCCGGTGCGATAGGCCGCTGAGAGGGCCTTCTGCGCCTGCAGGGTGCCGTCGGTGGTCTGCGGCGGGCTGAGGCAGTTGTCGCAGTTGCCGCACGGCTCGGCGAGGCGCTCGCCGAAGTAGGCCAGCAGCGCCTGGCGCCGGCAGCTCGGCAGCTCGCAAAGCCCGACGAGGGCGGCGAGCTTCTGCCGCTGCACCTGCTTGTAGGCGTCCGATCCCTCGCCCTGGGCGATCCATTGACGGAGCTGAATGAGATCCTGCAGGCCATAAGAGAGCCAGGCGTTGGCCGGCAGCCCGTCGCGCCCGGCGCGTCCCGTCTCCTGGTAATAGGCCTCGAGCGACTTCGGCAGGTTGAGATGGGCGACGAAGCGGACGTCCGGCTTGTCGATGCCCATGCCGAAGGCAATCGTCGCCACCACGATGACGCCGCTCTCGCTGCGAAAACGCTCGAGCACGGTGCGCCGCACGTCGGCCTCGAGGCCGGCATGGTAGGCGAGCGCGGTGCGGCCCTTGCCCGACAGCCAGGTGGCCGTCTCCTCCACCGACTTGCGCGACAGGCAGTAGACGATGCCGGCATCCTCGGCGTGGTCGGCTTCGATGAAGCGCCACAGGCGCTCGCGCGCACCCATGCCGCCCGCGTCGGAGATGGTGTAGCGGATGTTCGGGCGGTCGAACGAGGCGACGAAGCGGGCGGCGGATTGGAGGCGCAGCTCGGAGACGATCTCCTCGCGCGTGCGCTCATCCGCCGTGGCGGTAAGGGCGATGCGCGGCACCGACGGGAAGCGCTCGGCCAGCACCTTGAGCTGGCGATACTCGGGACGGAAGTCGTGCCCCCATTGCGACACGCAGTGCGCCTCGTCGATGGCAAACAGGGCGATGTCGGTGCGCGACAGGAGGTTGAGCGTGCGATCCTGCAGCAGCCGCTCGGGCGACACGTACAGCACGTCGAGACCGCCGGAGACGACCCAATTTTCAAGCGCGGTCTGCGCGCGGTAGTCGAGGGTGGAGTTGAGGAACGCCGCCTTTACGCCCGCCGCCGTCAGCGCCTCGACCTGATCCTGCATCAGCGCGATGAGCGGCGAGACGACGACGCCGAGACCGTCGCGGACCAGCGCGGGGATCTGGTAGCACAGCGACTTGCCGCCGCCCGTCGGCATGAGCGCCAGCACGTCGCCGCCGCCGATCAGCGTGGAGATGATGTCGGCCTGATGCGAGCGGAACTCGCGATAGCCGAAGACGTCGGCCAGGACCTGCCGTGCGCGGTCCATGCTACCGGCCGAGGCCGTCGTTTTGCGCGCCGCGGTGCTCGACATTCGCCTGCTGCGTCTGCTGCCTACCCCGACCTCGGTAACGTGATTCGGCCCCGAGGCGGACAGACCGCCCCCAGCAAATGCGCCGCAATATCAGGGCGACACCAAGCTTTCGTAGCGCTTGTCGGTCAGTGTCTTGAGAAAGGCGACGAGCGCATCGATTCGCCGATCGTCGAGGCCGGGGCCGATCTCCAGCTCCTTCATCGAGAGGTTCTGCGGGACCTCCGGCGCCTCCCACGGCTGCTTCGTCTCGGGGTTGATCTGCCGCTTCGGGCTCCTGTTGTTGTACTTGTCGTAGAACAGGATGACGGTGCGCAGATCCTGAAACACGCCGTTGTGCATGTAAGGGCTCGTCACGGCCACGTTCCTGAGCGTCGGCACCTTGAACTTGCCGGCCTGCACCGTTTCCTGCGGCGTGCCCTTGATTGCCGGGTTGGCAGCCAGCCCCCGGTCGTTCGGCTTGCCGTTGGCGGCGAGCACGGTGCGGTTCGGCGGCACGCCGATGTTGTGATACTGGTAGTTGGTGAAGGTCTCTTTCTCCGATGCGCCGATGGTGTCCAGCCGGTGACACTGGCTGCAGTTGGTGAACTGATTGGAGAAGAAGAGGACGCGCCCGAGCTCCTCCTGCTTGCTCAGCTCCACCTCGCCCCGCAGATAGCGGTCGTATTTGGAATCGAAGGGCGCGAACTGCGGCGAGCGCTCGAAGGCGGCGATTGCTCTGCCCATCGCCGCATAGCCCGTTTCCGTGCTGTCGAGCACGCCCTTGCCATACAGCGCATCGAAGGCGGTGACGTAAGCCGGGTTCTCTTTCAGCCGCGCGACGACGCTGGCTTTGTCCGGCATGCCCATCTCGACGGGATTGAGCACCGGCGTGCCGGCCTGCTCCTCGAGGTTGCGGGCGCGGCCATCGAGGAACATCCCGCCGACCGCCCGCCCGTTGGCCTCGACGCGAAATTCCGGCGTCAACGCCGCGTAGGTGGCGGTCGGCGTGTTCCGCTCGCCGACGGAATGGCCGTCGTCTCCGCGCGACACGGCACCGCCGACCTCGGGCACGTTGCGCGGATCGGTGAAGGCGAGGTTCGGCGAATGACAGCCCGCGCACGCCTGCGTGCGGTTCTTGGAAAGGTTGACGTCGAAGAACAGCGCGTTGCCCAGCTCTTCGGCGGAGGCAGGCGGATCGATGCCGGCCCTGCCCGCAGTCACGAGGTGGCCGCTCAGCGCCGCGGCGAGCGCCGACAGGGCGGCGAGCAGCACCGGGGCTGCCGCGCCACGCAATCGGGCAGATGTCGCATCGACCGGCACGGTTCTGTGCCCCTCATAGTGCCGCGCGGTTTACCCCTGCCGGCCAGGCCCCGGCCGGCACAATTTCGATGTCGGCGCCGTGGGGCAAAATTGCGGCCTCGCGGCGGATGGGGCGGATGTCCGTCCCCCCCTCGGTCGTCCGATGCGGCCGGAAGCAGCGGCCGCCGGCCTAGTTGGCCGGGCTGACCGTCAGCCGCACGCGCTGCTGCGGAGCACCGGCAATCTGCACAACAACGGGCCCGGCGCCGATCTCGTAGCGCACGCTCTTGTGGATGACCGTGCACTCCCGCTGGCCGGAGAACCCGTGCGAAGGAATGAGAGCGCCGCCCTGGACGACGTCGATCCAGCCGTTGGTCGACAGCGATACCTTGTAGAGCCCCGGCTTCAGGCCGCCGCCGATCTTGAACCAGCCCGAGTAGGCATCGGCGCCGATCGCCTGCGCCTTGACGCCCGGCGTGGCGGCGAGGCTCGCCGACTTCGCCGGCTCCAGCTCGAGCGTGATCGCCTTGGCCGGTGCCTCGGCGATCTCGGCGCCGCTCTTCAGCTCGATGTCGCCGCCGGCCTTCAGCCAGCCGACCTCGGTATCGACCGGCCATTTGAAGCCGGAGCAGTCCTCGGCGGCGGCCGTCGTTGCGCACAGCGCGGCGACGAGCAATCCGAGCGCGGCGAGGGAAAGCGATCGATGGTGTCTCATGTCAACTCCAGTTCAGACGCCGGGGGTGGCGGCTTGGCGAGATAAAAGCAGGCCGGCGCGTGGACGGGGGTCACGCGCCGGCTGCACCAACCGCGAACCGATTCAGAAGTTGGCGCGGATGTTGGCGTAGAACTGCCGGCCCGGATCGGGATAGCCGTCGGCCAGCTCATAGTACTCGTCGGTCAGGTTCTTACCGGCGAACGAGGCGCTCCATTGGTCGTTGATGCGGTAGTCGAGATTGAGGTTCACGAGCGCATACGACCCGATCTGCACATACCCCGTATTGAGACCGGATGTGCCCGCGACCACGCTCCACCGATCGCTTGCAAGCTCGAGGCTGGGCGTGACCGTGAGATTGCTCAACGCTTTCCACGACAGATAGATAAAGGCCTCGTGGGTCGGGGTATCGGTCGGCTTGAGGTTCGGATCTACCGGATCGCTGATCTTGCGATGCAGGTAGGTGTAGTTGCCGCCGACGCGCAGACCGGGGAACAGGTCGTAGTCGACGGAAAACTCGATGCCGCGGTTCACGCCGTCGCCGACGTTCTGGCTTTGCCTGACATCACCCAAGTTTGGATCGTTGTACTGGTAGACGGAGTCGATGTAGTTGCTGATTTCCGAATAGAAGATGGCGCTCGATAGCTTCAGCCTCCTGTCGAACGTGTCACCCCAGCCAAGCTCGTAGTTTCTCGCCCGCTCGGATCTCAGATCGGGATTTGGAAGCGCAGTGCCGAAACGCGTCGAGAAGCGCTCGAAGAGGTTTGGGAAGCGCGTGCGCTCGGAGACGTTCGCGTAGACCTTGCCTTCATCGCTGTAGCGGAGAATGGCCGCACTCTGCCAGTCCCACGCCTCGCCCTCTCCAGTAGGATAGGCTTTCAGCAGCCGGTTGGTGTTGTCGAAATACTCGGCCCGCTTGAGACGCGCGTTATCCTGGCTGACGCCGGCTACGATATCGAACCACTTCGTAACGTGGAAAGTATCCTCGGCAGCGAAATACCAGTTGTACTCCTCCCGGTATTGCATCGGCTCGACATAGCTGACGGGCAATACGTTCGGGTTCGTGCTGTTGACTGCATCCGGCCTGTTGTAGTCGTGCTCCCCGTGGTGATCGAAGCGATAATGGGCGGATGCCTTCAAGGTATTCATCGGGATGAGATTGGTGCCGAACTCGACGGAGCCGCCGTAGACCACGTCCTCGTAAAAGCTTTGAAAACCTCTCCCCAGCGCTTGCGTCGTATAGGTCGCATCGTCGTACGCGAAGAGAGCGTTGTCCAAGGTGTTGTAGTACGCGTTCGTCTTCACGTACGAGGCTTCGCCCAACTGCGTGTGCGTGAAGCCCGACAGGCTCGTCATGTCCCACTGCGGCCACTGCCAGAAGCGGGTGCCGGGGTTGGCAGTCGTCGCGCGGACATCCAGCGGCGCACCTTTCTCGCCCGCCTGCGACGTATAGCTGATGGCGTACTCGTCGGTGGCATTCGGCGTATAGCCGATCTTGGCGTTGATGCGCCAATCGCGGGTCTCGGATCCGTCGCGACCGCCGCCCTTCTCCAGGGCGCCGGCAACCGGCGAGTAATCGCCGGAGAGGTTCCATTGGTCGACATTGTAAATGGTGCCGCTGACCTGCGCGTAACCTTCGTCCCGACGCGTGCCGACGCGCCCGTAGCTGGTGATCGCGTTCTTCGTGGAAAGGTCGCCGTCGAAGGTCATTCCGAAACGCACCTCGGACTCGAGCTCCTTGGTGGGTTTGCGACTGACCATGTTGATGGCGCCACCCATTCCTCCAGGGCCGTTCAATACCGAGACGTAGCCCTTCTGGATCTGTATCTCGGCGATATCCGGCGTCAGGAAGCGGTTCATATCGATGCGGTTGTCCGCCGGCAGATAGATGCGGGCGCCGTCGATGGTGAGTGGCACGCGCCAGCGGTCGAAACCGCGAACCATCATGTCGCCTTCATTGCGGCTACCGCCGGACTGAGTCATGGAGACGCCCGGTGCCAGCGCCGCAGCTTGCGGAAGCGTGGTGGTGTTGAACGTCCACATCGTCTCGTTCGAGACGGTGGCGCCACCGATCATGCTGAGCTGGCCGAGCGTGAAGACGCCTGTCTTGCCGCTGCTTTCGGCGGCGCCATCGCCGGCTTCCGACACGGAGCCGTCAGCGACAGCGGTTGCGCTGCTGCCCTTTTTGGGCTTTTCAGACTTCTGTCTTTTCGCGAGCGGCTGCGACGGAGCCGTCACATCCAGCGGCGGGAGAGGCGTTGCCTCTGATGCCGTCACGTCGCCAGCGGCCGTTGCAGGTGCCTCCTGCGCAATGGCAGCAGGCAAATAAAGTCCCATCGCGGCGCCATACAGCGCCACGTACGCATACTTACGCACGATACTTCCCCCCAAACACGCAAAACTGGACGCTATATTCACTTCGATACAGCGCATTGCAACGCCAAAATTCCGCCACGCTTTATTGCGTCCGAGAGGTGTGACTAAAAAACAGTCATCCCGAGGCTATGGCGTTCGCGCGGGGCGAACTGCGCCTGTCATGCGCCGGCCGCTCGACGCCCGAACGGCCATACGGCGCCACCCGATTGTCCCGTTGCTGTCATCACGCTGCCAAGGTTGCCGCGCTTGTGGATGCCGTCCATCAAGGAGATTCGAATGAGACTGCGAATTTTGGTTGCGGTTGCTGCGCTCGCGACGGCGGCCGGCGTCGGCGCCGCCAATGCCGATCCCGGCTATGCGACGGCGAACGTCAATATGCGTTCCGGCCCCGATACGGATTTTCCGAGTCTCGGCGTCATTCCCGAAGGTGAGCCGATCCGCGTCGAGGGCTGTCTGCGCGACGAGTCCTGGTGCGACGTGAGCTGGGGACCGGATCGCGGCTGGGTCTACAGCGAGTACATTGCCTTCGACAATCGCGGCGAGATGGTGCCGCTGCCGGACTACGGCCCGGCCTACTTCCGCATTCCGTTCGTCACCTTCGTGGCGCGCGACTACTGGGACCGCTACTACGTCGGTCGGCCGTGGTATCGCGACCGCGCGCGCTGGTATGCATATAGCTGGAAGCCGCGCGCCGGCTGGCATGCCCCGCCGGCAGGAGCTCGTCGCCCAGGATGGTGGCGTTCAGGCTATCACGCGCCGACGGGCATGCGTCCGCCGCCTGATCGCGGCTGGCACCGGCCGGCACGCGTCGAGCGGCGCGATGATCACCGCGGCGGCCCGGGTCATGACCGTCGCGACGACAAGCGTGACGACCGTCGCGACAGACGGCCCTGACGGCCGGCACTAGGCCAAGAAACGATCAACGCCTCGCGGCCGATGCTGCGAGGCGTTTTTTTTATCTATGGACAGGTGAAAAAACCGGCGCCGATCAGCAGTCGTGCCGCCACATGCAGCGGGCGAAGCGCGGAGAGCCCAGTCCCCAGCGGCGATCGCAACGCTCGGTCCAGCGCATGCAGTAGTAGCTGATTTGCGGAACGGCAACGTACTCGACCGGGTAGGCCGGCACGGGAACGTAGGCTTGGCGCGGCGGGGGCTCACGTCCAAAGTCGGCAGCCAGTGCGGATCCGGCTGCAACAACAGAAAGAGCGGCAACGCCGGCGAGTGCCAGGCTACGCTGCATGAGAACTCTCCTCGATACTATGTCGGACGCGGCGAGCTTTGCCGACCCGCGATGCAGTCTTCATAGGACAGATGAGTAAAGGATGCCTGACTCCGGCAGCGGCGCGGCCATGGCCACGGAGTTGCACCGAGCGCGGCGATGATCGCGCGCCTTTGCACATTCCGTTAAGGCCTACGCGATTGCCGAGGCCGGCAGTGCAGCGACGAGCCTGCGAAGAGTATCCAGCGTGCTGGTGTCGAGCTTTCCGTCGCATCGCGCGGGACGAAAGTGGAGCTGGAAGCTGCGCACCAGGACTGCGAACCAGTTCTCCCGGTCGCACGCATCCGTGCCGTATCCGTAGAGACGCAGAAGCTCGCGCGCTTCGCCGACCGCCGCTGCGTCTGCATCCAGCGACAGACTGCCGTTCGCGTCGAGCGGCGACGGCTTGACCCAGTGGCCGACGCCTGCACGTGCGAGGCCCGCCCAATCGAACTTTTCGCCTGGATCGATCTTGCGCCCGGGCGCGACGTCGGAGTGGGCGAGAACCCGCTCGGGGCTGATGCCGCGGCGGCGCACGATGTCCCGGCAGAGCGCGGCGACGGCGTGCATCTGCGGCGGCGGAAACTCCGGGTAGCCATGCTCGTGGCCGGGGTTCTGTATCTCGATGCCGATGGACACCGAGTTGATGTCGGTATCGCCGGCCCAGTGGGACACGCCGGCATGCCACGCCCGTTTCGATTCCTCGACCATCTGCGTGATGCGGCCTTCCTCGTCGATCACGTAATGGCAGGAGACCTTGCTTTTCGGGTTCGCCAGCCACGCGATCGCGTTCTCGGCCTCGTCCATGCCGGTGTAATGCAGGAGGATCATGTCGGCGCGGCGGCCCTTGCACCGATCCTCGATGTTGGGCGAGGGATAGAGCGTATGCACCAGGGGAGAGTCGGGCTTCAGGATCAACGCGCGTCTCCGCCATTGGGCAACGCGCGTCTGCGCTCTGCCAAGATCGTATCGTGGGCGGCGTTGATCGCCGCCAGCCGGCGCGTAGCCGCGCAGCGCAGCTCCGGCGGAACGCCGGTCGCGGCCAGCTTGTCGGGATGGTGCTCGCGCACGAGCGCGCGGTGGCGCAGCTTGAGGTCGGCATCGGATATGTCGGGATGCACGCCGAGGATCTGATACGGGCTACACGGATCGTTGACGAAGCCGGCCCGCACGCTGAGGAACTCGCCGCGCGTCAGGCCGAACGTCTCTGCCACGACGCCGAGGAACCTGTCCTCGTCCGGATGCAATATCCCATCGGCCGCCGCGACGTGGAACAGGCACTCCAGCAGCGCGCGCAGCATCTCCGGCTCGTCGGCCAGCAACGTCGCGATCTTGGCTGCATATGCCTCGTAACCGGCAACGTCCTGTGCCGCGAGGTCGTAGAGGCGGTGAAAGTTCGCCTCCTCGCCGGCGGGAATATCGAACACGCGCTCGAAGGCGCGCGCCTCGACCGGCAGCGCGACGCCGTCCGCCTTTGCCATCTTGGCGGCGAGCGTCGTGACGGCCATGGTGAAGGCGACGGTGCGGTAGCCGGGCGTCGGCTGCGCGCGTTCGCGGGCGATGCGCGCCCACAGCGCCGACAGCGTGTCACGGATCGACCCGGCCGGCTCGAAGCCGATCGCCTGTGCTATTGCTTTCCAAGGCATCGCAAACCCTTATCGGCATTCGGCGGCGACTTGAAGACCACGGCTTGCCCTTCTCTTCTGGAAAGTCGCAGCAAATGCCGGAAATTGACGTGCAGCGTGCCGCGATTTGCGCCGTGGTTGACGCTTCGCTAAACGCCCGATAGCTGACGACGGCGGCGGCTTGCCGAATTGCGCGAATGGATGCCGGATGGCTGGGCACCCCAGCGACGAAAAGTGGCACTTCTTCATCGACCGCGGCGGCACGTTCACCGACGTCGTCGCGCGCGCGCCCGACGGCCGCCTGCTGGCGCGCAAGCTGCTGTCGGAGAATCCCGGCGTCTACGACGACGCTGCCCTCGAAGCGATCCGCCAGTTTCTCGGCGTAGCGTCCGGCGCGCCAATACCCGCCGAGCGCGTCGCCGCGGTCAAGATGGGCACGACGGTCGCTACCAATGCGCTGCTGGAGCGCAAGGGCGATCCGACGCTGCTCGTCATGACGCGCGGCCTGAAGGACCAGCTCGAGATCGGCACGCAGGCGCGGCCCGACATCTTCGCCAGGCGCATCATCAAACCGGAGATGCTCTATGCGCGCGTCGTGGAGGCCGACGAGCGGGTGCGCGCGGACGGCAGCATCGAGCGGCCGCTGGACCTCGAGGCGCTGAACGATTCCCTGCTTGCGGCCCGCAACGGCGGCATCGACGCCGTCGCCATCGTCTTCATGCACGCTTACGCCTATCCCGAGCACGAGCGGCTGGCGGGCGAGCTGGCGCGCCGGCTCGGCTTCGGCCAGGTCTCGGTAAGCCATGAGGTGTCGCCGCTCATCAAGCTGGTGCCGCGCGGCGATACCACCGTCGCCGACGCATACCTGTCGCCCGTCCTGCGCCGCTATGTCGAGCGCGTCTCCGCCGCGCTGTCGGAGGGACAAAAGGATGGCGGAACGCGGCTGCTATTCATGGCGTCATCCGGCGGGCTGAAGCCGGCGCACGCCTTCCAGGGCCGCGATGCGATCCTTTCCGGGCCGGCGGGCGGCGTGGTCGGCATGGCTGAGACCGGCAAGCGCGCCGGCTTCGGCAAGGTCATCGGCTTCGACATGGGCGGCACGTCGACCGACGTCGCCCACTTTGCGGGCGAGTACGAGCGCTCGTTCGAGTCACAGATCGCCGGCGTACGTCTCTCCGTGCCCATGCTGCGCGTGCACACGGTGGCCGCGGGCGGCGGATCGATCATCGCCTACGATGGCACCCGCTTTCGCGTCGGCCCCGACAGCGCCGGCGCCGATCCGGGACCGAAATCCTACCGGCGCGGCGGCCCGCTTACCGTGACCGATGCCAACGTGATGCTGGGCAAGCTCGACCCGCGTTTCTTTCCGGCCATCTTCGGCCCTGCGCGCGATGAACGCCTCGACGGGGACGCGGTGCGCGCCGCCTTTGCCGAGCTCGCGCGGCAGGTGGGCGACGGCCGCAGCGCCGAGGACATCGCCGACGGCGCCATCCGCATCGCCGTCGAGAACATGGCCAACGCCATCAAGAAAATCTCCGTCGAGCGCGGCTACGACGTGACCGAGTATGTCCTCAATTGCTTCGGCTCGGCCGGAGGCCAGCACGCGTGCCTGATCGCCGATACGCTCGGCATCGAGACGGTCCTCGTGCATCCGATGTCGGGCCTGTTGTCGGCTTATGGCATCGGCCTGGCACAGCAGCGGGCGAGCCGCGAGCGCACCATCGAGGCGCCACTCGGCGAAGCGGCGATGGATGGCCTCGAGCAGCTCGCCTATGAGCTCGGCAGCGTCGTTACCGAGGAGCTGCTCGACGAGGACATCGAGCACGACGACATCGCCATCGAGAGCTTTGCCCACTTGCGCTACGCCGGCACCGATACGGCGCTGCCCGTATCGCTCTCCGAGCCGCACTTCATGCGCCGCGACTTCGAAGCCTTGCACCGTCAGCGCTTCGGCTTCCTCTCGCCCGAGAAGGAGATCGTAATCGCCGCGCTCGAGGTGGCTGCGACGGGTGGCGGTGAGAGCGGCCAAGGATCAGCCGCGGCTTCTCCGCGCTTACCGGCTGCAGTCGGGGAGGACGTGGATCGCGGTCGCGCATCCCCCCATGACGCGACGCGGTTCTATTCGCGCGGTGCCTGGCACGAGGCGCCGGTCGTTCCCCGTGACACGCTGGCTCCCGGCGCGGCGCTCGATGGGCCGGCGCTCGTCATCGAGCCCCACCAGACCATCGTCGTCGAGCCCGGCTGGAAGCTGAAGCTTACACAGGGCAACGACATCGTCCTGACGCGAGCCGCGGCGCGCCAGCGTGAGCGTGTCGCCGCCGAGGCGGATCCGATCCTGCTCGAGGTATTCAACAACCTCTTCATGGCCATCGCCGAGCAGATGGGCGAGGCGCTGCGCAACACGGCGCAGTCGGTGAATATCAAGGAGCGGCTGGATTTCTCGTGCGCGGTATTCGACGCGAGCGGTGCCCTCGTCGCCAACGCGCCGCATCTGCCCGTGCATCTCGGCTCGATGGATCGTTCGGTGGAGACGATCATTCGCGAGCGCGGCGCCGAAATGCGTCCGGGCGACGCCTACATGCTGAACGCTCCCTACAATGGCGGCACGCATCTGCCCGATATCACGGTTGTAACGCCGGTGTTCGACGATGCCGCATCGCGGGTGCTGTTCTATGTCGCGAGCCGAGGGCATCACGAGGATATCGGCGGCCTGACGCCCGGCTCGATGACGCCCCGCGCCACGCGCATCGATGAGGAAGGCGTTTACATCGACAATTTCAAGCTGGTCGATCGGGGCCGCTTCCTGGAGGCGGAGACGCGCGCGCTGCTCACCGGCGCCAAGCATCCCGCCCGCCGCCCGGACAAGAACATCGCCGACCTCAAGGCGCAGATCGCGGCCAACGCCAAGGGCGAGGCGGAGCTGCGGCGCATGGTGGCGCACTTCGGCCTCGACGTCGTCGAAGCCTATATGCAGCACGTGCAGGATAATGCCGAGGAAGCGGTACGTCGGCTCATCGCGCGGCTCGATGACGGCGCCTTCCGCGTCGAGACCGACCAGGGGACAACCGTGTCCGTCCGCATCACGGTCGATCGGGAGAAGCGCGCCGCCAAAGTGGATTTCACCGGCACCAGCGTGCAGCAGGAGAACAACTTCAACGCCCCCGAGCCGGTGACGCGCGCCGCCGTCCTCTATGTTTTCCGCGTCATGGTCGATGAGCCGATCCCGATGAATGCCGGCTGTCTCAAACCCATAGAGCTGGTCATTCCGGACGGGTCGATGCTGCGGCCGACGTATCCCGCCGCCGTCGTCGCCGGCAACGTCGAGACCAGCCAGATCGTGACCAATGCCCTGTTCGGGGCGCTCGGCGCGCTCGGCTCGGCGCAGGGCACGATGAATAACCTCACCTTCGGTAACGACAGGCTCCAGTACTATGAGACGCTGTGCTCCGGCACGCCGGCCGGGCCCGGTTTCGACGGCGCGGCTGCCGTGCACGTGCACATGACCAACACGCGCCTCACCGATCCGGAGATACTGGAGCTGCGCTATCCCGTGCTCCTGGAGGAGTTCTCGATCCGCCGGGGATCGGGCGGCAAGGGCAAGTGGAAGAGCGGCGACGGAACCCGGCGGGTGATCCGCTTCCTCGAGCGCATGCAGTGCGCCATCCTTTCCGGCTATCGTCACGTCAGACCCTTTGGCGTGGCCGGGGGTGATCAGGGCGAGGCCGGCAGCAACGCGGTGCGCCGGGCAAACGGTACCACCGAGGAGCTTGGCGGCTGCGCAGAGACGGTCCTGGACGCAGGCGATGCCATCGTCATCGATACGCCGACGGGTGGCGGCTTCGGCAAAGCCTGAGCGGCCGAAGCCTCCGTTTCATGTGTTGCAGAGGCGCTGCATCTCACACTTTCGGCGGATTTCGTAAGACCCGCCCTTGCCTCCGAGGCGGGGAGGACCTTCATATTGGGGAACGCGCAGCACCAACGCGACGGACAACGAATGCATAAGAACAACGCGGCTTACAGCGGCACGGGAAGAGGGCTGCTGGTACTGGCCGCCGTCATGGCGGTCTCGGTGGGCGCGCCTGCCTTCAACGTGCTTGCCGCTGAGACGGAGCCCGTGGCCCGGGACGCCGCCGATTTCACGGTGCGCGATATCTCCGCCGCGCTGTTCAAAGCCAAACCCGGCGAGCCGCTCGACTATTCGAACCATGACCTCACCTATCTCGACCTGTCGGGGCTGAACTTCAAAGGCGCCAAGCTCGCCAAGTCCAACCTCTATGGCGCGGACTTGACCGGCGCGAACCTGCGCGGCACCGACATGATGGGCACGCGCCTCGACCGCGCGACGATGATCCGCGCCGACTTCTCGGGCGCCAACCTTTCGAATGCCAGCATCCTGCGGCCGACGGTCTACTCGGACCTGTCGGAGAACCTTGCCGACGCACCGCGCTTTGCAGGCGCCAACCTTACCGGCATCCGCGTCATGGCCAACTTCTCGGGCGCCGACTTCCACGGTGCCGATCTCAGCGACGCCAACTTCACGCCGCGCGAGGTACGCGCGGGCCAGGGTACGATCACGACGCTGTCGAAAAACCTTCTGAAGTCCTGCGATTTCACCAAGGCGATCATGCGCGGAGCGAACTTCGAGCACGCGGTGCTTACGTTCTCGCGCTTCAACGGCGCCGATCTCACGGGCGCCAATCTCGCCGACACGGATCTGGCGCGGGCGGACTTCACCGGCGCCGACCTCACGGATGCCAACCTCACCGGCGCCGATCTCGATGGCGCGACGCTGCTCGGCGTCAAAGGGCTCGACAAGGTGAAGGGGCTTTCGACCGCGCTGAACTTCGACAAGACCATCCGCTGACGCTGCAGAGCGCGGTCCGCGCAGCGAAAAGCCAGGGCTTTTGGCCCTGGCTTCGATGTTAGCGTGCGTCGGTGATGAAGCCCTGCGGCCCGTTCAGCGGTTGCGCGCGCCGCTGATCCATGTAGCGGTCGAACGCCTCCTTGTCCTTCGCCTTGCGCCGCCGATCCAGGAAGTCGCGGAACTTTTCGCGCTCCTCCTCCAGCCGGCGCAGGGTCTCCTCGCGGTAGGCGTCGAAGGCGCCGTTGCCGCTCTCGCGAACGGGCTGCTGGCGCACGGGGCGCGTCGGCCTCGCTGTCGCGTATAGAGGTTGCCAGCGGCGAGCCTGCCGCCGCCACATCGCGCCGCCGATGACGAGTAGCGCCAACGGCCACAGGAACCACGTAATCGCCGCCACCAGCCACACGACGGCCCATGCGAGCCAGATCACCGTGAGAAGGAGGAAGCCGAAGAACCCGAGGATCAAAGGCATCTGCCGCAGCTCCGAGAGAGGTTGGAAACCGGGATGCCGGGGCAGCATGCCGCCCCGGCGAGAAGCTCTGTGGAGACCGCTTAGGCGGTGACGCCTTCGCTGCCGTCCGAGGGACGCGTACGGCGGTCGGCCATGAACTGGTCGAACTCCGCCTTGTCCTTCGCCTTGCGCAGACGCTCGAGGAACTCGCGGAATTCGCGCTGCTCTTCCTCGAGCCGGCGCAAGGTCTCGTCGCGGTATTCGTCGAAGGCCGCGTTGCCGCTCGACTGGAAGCCGCGGACCTCGCGTCCCCAGCGCTCCATCTTGCGGTCCCAGCGGTCAGCCATGCGCTGCTGCCAGCGGCTCATGTCGCCGTATCGTCCACCACATCCCATGCGTCCGCTCCATAGCAAGTAGGCCAGAATGGCGAGGCCGACCGGCCAGAAAATGATGAAGCCGACGACCATGACGGCAATCCAGGCAGGTTTGCCGAAGTCGTCGAGCGTCGCCACAACCCCAGTCATTGCAGGTCTCTCCATGTGAATGTTTATCACATTTACATAGTTGGCAGGCGGGGGCGGCGGCGTCAAGTGGCGGCAGCGGAAAATTCGCGATCCGCCCATTTTGCCTCCCGCGCGAGCGCATGTTGCGTAGGCACGCCGGGTAGACATGGGGATGCCGCGGCCGCCGTGCCAGCACGGGCGCGCTCCCATTCGAGCCTAAATTTTCAATGCGGAAGCGACGTGTGCGCGCTCAGCGGCGTCCGAGGCGATAGGCGGACATTTCGCACGGCCGTCGAACAGCCTGTTGTCGATAAGACGTCGAGACGGTGGTTTCCGACGAGCGTGCCGCGCGCGAAGTACGCTTCGCTCCGGCGAACGGCCGGCACGCTTGCAAGCGAGAGGTGAGCGGCACGACAAGCATGCCGCTCGCCTGCCGATGAGATCAGCGCTTCTTCTTCACGGCCTTGCGCTTCACCTTCTTCGCCGCGACCTTGCGCTTCACCGTTTTCTTCTTCGCCGGTTTGTCGGCTGCCTGCGTGAGAGCGGAGGCTGCAAGCTTCTTGATCTCGGTGGCCGTGAGCGACCCCGGTGACTTCAATGCCTTCGACGCGATCTTCGCAACCGCTGCCGACGTCTTCTCGTTCGCTGCCATGTCGTCAATCCATCTGATGTCAATGAATGTGACTGCTATACATCGGTTTTGCTCAAACCGCACGCTTCCACATCGCGCGATGCGATGCGCTCACTTGTCGGCGGGCACGCCGAGGCCATCGAGATAGATCAGCACCGCAGCTTCGAGCAGATCGTCGGGCGACATCGGTATCGTTCTGCGCGCCGCATCGCCGCGCGCGAACAAGGTCGCGATGCCGTGGCTGAGCGACCAGATGTGCAACGCCATCATCAGCGACGGCGGGCGCTTGTCCTGCGGCATGGTCGCGGCAAGCGCCTCGCATGCCTGCCGCAGCACGGCGAATGCGCGATCGCCCGCCTCCTGCACTTCCGGATAATCGCCGAGCGGCACAGCGCTTTCGAACATCGCCGAGAACTGCGCCGGCTGCTTGGCGGCGAAATCGAGATAGGCGCGGCCGACCCGCTCGAAGGCAGAGCGCGGCGTCGGCTTGCCGCCATCCCAGGCGCGCGACAGGGCCTCCGCGAACGCGTCGAAGCCGCGCCGCGCCACGTCGGCCATCAGCGCATCGCGATCGCGGAAATGACGGTACGGCGCGGCCGGACTCACACCGGCAGCGCGCGCCGCATCGGCGAAGGTGAAGCCGGCGGGGCCCTTCTTCGAGATGAGGTCGAGTGCCGCTGCGATGAGCGCCTCGCGCAGATTGCCGTGATGGTAGCCGCGGCGCGGGCCGGGGCCGTCCTTGTGCCAGGTCATGGCGCGCTTTTAGCGCAATTCGCCGGCTCCCGGCTATCCGGCAGCAAGAACGTGCACGCTGAACAGCCGCTCGGGGTCGGTCCAGACCTGCTGCGGATGCCATCCGGCGCGGCGCACGAGGGCGGCGAAGCCAGCGACATCGTACTTGTGCGAGTGCTCGGTATGGATCCGCTCGCCCTCGGCGAGGCGGAACGTGCGCCCCAGAACCTTCACTGCCTGCGGCATGCGGCTGACGAGATGCATATCAATCCGGCCATGGCGAACGTCGTACGTCGCCAGGTGATGGAAACCGTAGAGATCGAAATCGGCGCCGAGCTCGCGGTTGGCGCGCCGCAGCAGGTTGAGGTTGAAGGCGGCCGTCACCCCCTCGGCATCGTCGTAGGCGGCGAGGAGGCGCTGTACGTCCTTCTTGAGATCGGCGCCGATGATGAGCTTGCCTTGGTCACCCAGCATGGCACGCATGCCGGTCAGCAGGGAGACGGCCTCGCGCTCCGTCAGATTGCCGATGGTCGAGCCGGGGAAGAAGCCGACCCGCTGCCGGGCCGCGATCGATCGCGGCAGCGGCAGGGCGCGCGAGAAATCGCCGATGATCGGCAGCACCTCGAGCTCTGGGTAGCGCGCCGCGATGCGGCCGTGCGCTTCCTCGAGCGCGGAAGCGCTGATGTCGATCGGCACGTACGCATGCAGCGACGTCATTTCATCGAGAAGCAGCTCGGTCTTGGTGCTGGAGCCCGAGCCGAACTCGATGAGCGCCGCCCCAGGCGGCACAAGCGCGGCGATCTCCGGTGCTCGCGCCCGCAAGATGCCTGTCTCGGTGCGCGTCGGATAGTATTCGTCCAGTCCCGTGATGCGCTCGAAGAGGCGACTCCCCTCGGCATCGTAGAGGAAGCGGCAGGGTATCGACTTCTTCCGCGCCGACAGGCCGGCGATGAGCGCCACTGCGAAATCCTGCGAAGCGGCCGGCACGCCGAAGCTCGGCGCCTCGCAAGGCTGCTCGCCGACGGCTTCCGCTGCGGCGAGACCGCCCTCATCGTCGAGATTCATGCGGCGTCCTCGGCTAGGCGCAGACCGGTGAACTGCCAGCGCTGATGCGGATAGAAGAAGTTGCGGTAGCTCGCGCGGATATGCCCCGGCGGGGTGACGCAGGAGCCGCCGCGCAGCACGTTCTGGCTGACCATGAACTTGCCGTTGTATTCGCCGACCGCGCCGGGCGCCGCGCGATAGCCGGGATACGGCTGGTAGGCGCTGGAGGTCCATTCCCAGACGTCGCCGAAGAGCTGAGCTAGGCGGCCGGAGCTTGCCGCTGCCGGACGCGGACGCAGCGCGCCGGTGGTCAGATCGTTGCCGGCGAGCGAATAGCCCGCCGTCGCCGCCTCCCATTCGAACTCGGTCGGCAGCCGCTTGCCGGCCCAGTGCGCAAAGGCATTGGCCTCGTAATAGCTGACGTGCGTCACGGGAGCGGACGCGTCGACTGGCAACAGCCCTTCGAGCGTCATCTGGTGCCAGACGCCGTCGCGCTTCTCCCAGTACAGCGGCGCCTGCCAGCCCTGCGCGTTGACGGTCGCCCAGCCGTCGGCGAGCCACAGCAGCGGATCCTGGTAGCCGTCCGCGTCCATGAAGGCGAGCCACTCCCCGTTGGTCACGCAGCGGTTGGCGAGACGGTAGGGATATAGAAGCGTCTCATGGCGCGGGCCTTCGTTGTCGTAGGAGAAGCCGTTGCCCTCGTGCCCGACGGTACAGATACCGCCGTCGAAGCCGATGAACTCCAGCTCGAGCGGCTCCGCGGGCAGCTCAGCCTTGGGCTGCGGCCGGCGATAGGCGGGGCGCAGCGGCTCGGCCGCGAACAGGCTGAGGATATCGGTAAGCAGCAGCTCCTGGTGCTGCTGCTCGTGATTGATGCCGAGCTCGAGCATCGCGGCGAGCGTATCGGGGACCTCGGCGACGAATCCTTCCGTGAACAATCGCGTCAGCGCCGCATCGACGTGCGCCCGGTAGGCGCGCACCTCGGCGCTCGATGGCCGCGTCAGCAATCCGCGCCGCGCGCGGGGGTGACGCTCGCCTTTGCTCTCGTAATAGGAGTTGAAGCAATACTCGAAATCGGCGGAGAACTGCCGATAGTCGGGCAGCGTCGGCTTCAGGATGAAGGATTCATAAAACCACGTCGTGTGCGCGAGATGCCACTTCGTGGGGCTGGCGTCATCCATGGCCTGGACGACCTGATCCTCGTCGGAAAGCGGCTCGGCGAGGGAGAGCGAGAGTTGGCGGCTTGCCGTCAATCGGTCTTGCAAGACGGCGATGCGAAGCTTGGCGGGGGTAGCGGTCTGATCGTCCGGCAGCGTTGACAGCACGAGGGCCTCTTTGTGTGAGTGCCTGCATGATCTGGGACTGGTGTTAACGAGAACGCGCTTTCATAGTTCGGCTCTAGATGGGAATTGTTTCTGCGGCATGCCAGCACGGCCGCAAAATGCGCGCTTCTCAGCGGAGATAGATGCATTTTTCGCAATTCGCGGAACACGCCCTTCAGCACCGTGTGCTTTGCTCTCGTCCTGCGGGCCTCGGCCCGGCAGCGGGAGGAAATCGAACATGTCGCGGCCGGAACTCGATATCGGCAGTCTCGTGCAGCTCAGCGGCTTGGCCACGGGCTACATGGCGCCGGAGATCTCCTATCGCATCGAGCAGCTTTTGCAGCTTGATGGCGGCGGGACGCTCTACAAGGTCCGCAACGAGGCCGAGCCGTTCGATCGCGTCGTGGCGGCGAGCGAGCTGGCGCAGGCTGCTGTCAAGCATCCGGCCTGAGGGAGCGTGACATGCGTCTGTTTGCATCCCTCGCGCTCATCGGAGCCCTCTCCGTCGCCGCCTTTGCCGCGCTCGAGACGCCGGCGGTCGAATTCGCCGGCCAACGGTATTCGCTCGGCTTCGAGGATCAGGCAACGCTACCCGACGGGCAACCCGGCGACGGCGTCGCCGAGTTCACGCTGCCCGGAGAGACCGTCGAGGATTGGTCGAAGCTGTTCGCCTTTCACGCCTATCCCGAGATGCAGGTCGATGCCGTGACCGCGGTGCAGGCCGTAGGCCAGGCCGTGAAGCAGAACAACAAGGATGCCAACTACGCCATCGTCGCCAACGACAAGACCGGCGAGGCGATCATCGACTTCCTCACGTGGGCGCCCGAAAGCGACGTGATGGAGTTCAACGTGTTCAAGTACGCGCCGGCCGCCGATGGGCGCGGTCTGGTCGCCATGCAGTACGCCCAGCACATCAAGCTCGGCGACATCGATGTCGACGGAATGCGTGCCCTGCGGGCCAAGTCGGTGGCCGACATGGCAGCGACCGATATCCAGCAGGCTCAGAGCTATTTCTCCGTCAAGAGGGCGCGCTCGGCCGCCAATGCGCCCGACGACGGGCAGGCCTCCATGGCGCGCGCTGGTAGCGGACGCTGAGTTGCATTAGTCTGAGCCTCCCGGATCGGGAGGTTCGCATGCGCCAGGCAGTGCTACTCACCATCCTTGCGTCGGCCGCATTGGCTTCACCGCCCGTCGTGCGCCGCATCCAGCCGGAGATCGTCTGCTGGGAGGCAGACATCGAGTTTCCCGTCGCCTGCGACGACGACGGCGGCTGATCGACGTTCCGGCGCCACGGCAGGCTACTTGCAGCAGCGGGCTACTTACAGACGGTACGCAGCCCGTCCGGCCCGCGGCGTGCAAGATCGACGTGGAAGTGATCGCGGTGGTTGGAATCGTAGTTCGGACCCAGCACGGTCGTGAACTCGTGGCAGGCGCCGTCATGCACCGTGCGCAGGAAGGCCTGCTCGCGCTCGTCGCCGCGCCACCCGCTCTTCACCGAGATACGCCGTCCGTCGGCGAGCACGAACGCGGCGACGTCCAGCGCATTGGCGTGCCCGTGCTCGGACAGATGCGCGCCGTAGACGTTATTCATCGGCCGGCAGGCGTAGGAGGCGGCAACCTTCAGCTCGACGAGCGAGGAGCCGTAGAAGCGCAGCGCCGCCGGCTCGATCGTGTTGGTGACCCAGCGGTTGACCTGCGGAATCATCGGACAGCGCAGCAGCGCCGCGGGTTGCAGGCGCACGTGCCCATCATAGGTGGCGGCCAGCTCGAACGGCTGCTCGGCGCCGCATACGCTCGGCCCGCCCAGCGCCAGCTTGGTCTTGACGAAGGGGCTTTCCCGGACCGCTCCGGAAGCGAGGCAGGCGCGCTCCTCGGTGGCCCGCCAGGGCTCGTCCTTGGCCACGAAATACTGGCCCGCGCCGCCACAACCACTGAGCAGCACGGGGATAAAGGTGCCAAGAAGTACGCAGAAACGGATCGATGGCATTCGACAACGCTAAGCGCGGTAACCCTAATGGGCGGTGAATTTGGCCATCTTCCCGCGGATATGAAGCAGGCTCATTCCGGCGCATTTGCGACTCGAATTGGGCGAACTCAAACAATGGGCGACCCGGCAATTGCCTTTGCAAAGTTATCCACAGATCACTGGCGCTATGTGGCCTGCCCGATGCAGACCTGTCATCGTTAACTTGTTAGGTATTGGGTGTCTGGAGCTTTCCAGGCCTCAGGTCAGCGGCCGATCCGTTCTGCGTAAGTGCTGCGTTCCTGGGTAGTAATGCGTCTTGGCCCCGGCATTGGTCGGTCGCTGAATCTCATGGCAACCCCGCGTTTGTCTTTCGAGATTCCGGTGACGACCGCCGGGGCCTCGTACGTCCGGCCGCATGAACGTGGCCGCCCGTCCGGGCCCTATTGCTGAGCCGCAAAGAACTCCAGCACCGCCTCCTTGAACCCCTTGTCGCCGACCGCCTTCATGTGATCGCGGCCGGCAAGCACGACCGCACGCCCGCCCGGTATCAGCGCCGCCAGCTCCGTTGGCGAGCCGCCGATGACATCCCGCTCGCCGACGACGACCAGCACCGGGCAGGTCAGCTCGCCCAGCGCCGCGGCGGTGATCGGCGTCCGCGAGGACCGGATGACGGCCGCCAACGCCTTGAGATCGCTCTTCGTCTGCTCGGCGAAGGCACGAAAGGTGCGCGCGGTCGGGTTGGTTACATCCTCGATGCGCGGAGCTTCGAGCGCATGCGCTATCGGGCCGGTGCCTGCCATGCCCCGCACCATGTTTACGCCAAGGCCGCCGAATACCAGGCTGCGCACGCGCGTCGGATGCGCGATGGCGAGGAAAGCGGCGATACGCGCGCCCATCGAATAGCCGATGACATGCGCGCTGGCGATGCCGAGGTGATCGAGAAGCCGGCGGGCATCCTCGGCCATGAGCGGCGCGCCGTAGGCTTCGCGGTCGTAGAGCTTGGCACTCTGGCCGTGGCCGCGATTGTCGAGCGCGATGGCACGGTAGCCCGCCGCGTTCAATGTCCTGATCCAGCCGGTATCGATCCAGTTGGTGGCGACGTTCGACGCGAAGCCGTGGATCAGCAGCACCGGCTCGCCCGCGCCCTCGTCGATGTAGGCGATGTCGACACCGTCGGAGCTGAACTTCTGCAACTGGTCACCCCTTTCGCGTGTGCGCGCGCACCATGCAGCACCCCTATCATTTGCCACCCGCCGGGGCTATGGTGCGGCACCCTCGCATCAGAAAACTGTAGGACAAATCAATGGCCTCCAGCCCCGTCCCGCATCTCGCCAACGACCAGGGCGCCGAAAAGATCTTCATCGGCGTGCGGGAGCTCAACTGCATGGGCGCACGCCCCCCGTTCGATCACCCGCACGTCTATCTCGACATGGGCGACGACGGGCAGATCCTCTGTCCCTACTGCTCGACGCTCTACATCTATGATCCGCGGCTTGCCGCCGATGAGAGCGATCCGCCCGGCTGCCGCGTCGGCGTCATCGAGGACGCCGCCTAACAGGCGAGCGTGCGGCGCCGGCCCTTGATGCACCCATGAGCGGCTCCCGGCTCGACCCAGAAACAAGCGCAATCGCCAGAGCGGCGCTCGACCGCGCGCCGGACGCGGCGAGCGGCCCCGTGCTCATCGCCGGCGGCGGCATCGGCGGGCTGGCGACCGCCCTGGCGCTCGCCCGCAGGGGCATAGCCTCGCACGTGCTGGAACGGCGCAGCGACTTCACCGAGGAAGGCGCCGGAATCCAGATCGGCCCCAACGGTACGCGCATCCTGGAGGAGCTTGGCGTCGCCGAGGCGCTGCGGCCGAACGTCGGCGTCCCGCAGGCTTTAGTCGTGCGCGACGGCGCGAGCGGTGCGCAGCTTGCCGAATTGCCGCTCGGCGACTGGATCGCGGCGCGGCATGGATCGCCCTACTGGGTGGCGCATCGCAGGGATCTGCACGCGGCGCTGCTACGGGCCGCAGACGCCATGCCGCACATCACGCTGACGGCCGGCTTCGATGTATCCGGCGTCGCCAACGATGCAGCGCGCGTTGCCGTCGCTGCCACAAACGGCGAGGCGGTGGCCGGCCGGGCCTTGATCGCCGCCGACGGCCTATGGTCGCCGTTGCGCAGCGCGCTGTTCGATAGCCCGCATCCAAGGTTCTGCGGCAAGAGCGCCGCGCGCAGCGTCATTCCGCTCGATGCCGCGCCGAAGGAGCTGCAGCGCAACGCGACGATGAACTGGCTTCTCCCTGACGCTCACGTCGTACATTACCCGATATCGGGCGGGCGCGAGCTGGCGGTGATCGTCGTGCTCGAGGATCAACAGGACGGCACCGACTGGAGCGCGCCGGTATCGCCGTTGCAAATCCAACAGAGCCTCACTCGGTGCGCGGCGCCGCTGCGAGCCCTGATCCAGGCCGCTACGGCATGGAGACGCTGGGCGCTGCATGCGCTCCCTGTCCCCGACACCTGGACGCGCGGCCCCATCGCGCTTCTCGGCGACGCGGCGCATCCGATGCTGCCCTTCTTTGCGCAGGGCGCCGTGATGGCGCTCGAGGATGCAGTAGTCGTTGCCGATGCCCTTGCAGCGCAAGGCTCGGACACGGCAAGCGCGCTCGCCGCCTATCAACGGGCGCGCCGCGCGCGCGTGCGGCAGGTGGTCGAAGCCTCGCGACGCAACGGGCGCATCTACCATCTCGCCGGCGCGGGAGCGATGGCGCGCAACCTCATGCTGCGGCACGTGCCGCCGGCGCGGCTGATGGCGCGCTACGACTGGCTCTACGGCTGGCGGCGCGCCTGACGCGGCAAGCGCCGCCTATGGCTGCTCGCGCGAGTAGCTGATCACCGACAGGAAGCGGATCGGCAGTTTCACCAGCTCTTCCGGCCCGTGCGGTGCATCCGCGTCGAAGAACAGGCTATCGCCGGGCTTCATGGGATAGAGCTTGTCGGCGTGCCGATAGACGACCTCGCCCTCGAGCATGTAGATCAGCTCGTGACCGGCGTGCTGGAACAGCGGAAAGACGTCGGATTCCTCCGTCAGCGTAATGAGGTACGGCTCGACGATGACGCTGCCCGACACCCCGCCCGTATGGCCGAGAAGCTGATATTGGTGCCCCGCGCGCGTGCCGCGCCGCTCGATCAAGAGACCCTGGCCGGCGGAGACGAACACCGCATCGCGGCGCTCCTCGAAGCGGCGGAACAGCGACGTCACCGGCACGCCGAGTGCTTTCGAAAGGCGCTGCAGCGTGGTGAGCGAGGCCGAGGTCACGCCGTTCTCGATCTTCGACAGCATGCCGAGCGACAGGTCGGCGGCCCGGGCAAGGTCGGAAGCCGTGATGCCGAGCTTGTTGCGGAAAGCGCGCACCTCGCGCCCGATGGAGACTTCCAGCATGTTGTCGCGCGCGCCCTGCAGCGCGTGCGGGTCCTGGTCCCCGTCCGAGGACGATTTGCGTGCCGAGACGTGGCGCGAGATGCGGCCAGGGGACGGCGTCGGCTTCTCTCCGGCCTCGGCAGGTCGAACAGCCTCGCTCAGAGCGTCGCGCTGGCTTTCGGTTACCTGCGCCTTGGCCGGTGGCTTGCCGCGAGCTTTTGTTGTTTTCATCCGCCTTCGCGCTTCTGCAATGCATCGATACCGACGATGCGGCCGTCGAACTCGGCAGCAGCATCGAGGAGGCAATCGCAGAAGTATAAGGCGGCAGCACTATCGACTAGCAAGTGGAAAACGGTGTGCCCACCCGTGTCCACACGGGCAAGGATCGCGGACATGCGGGCAATCGAGGTCTGGGTGATCGACAGATCGGGAAATTTGTCCCGGCGCAGGTCGATGGCGCAGAGCTTGGCGAACATCTCCGGCAACGCGTCCCCCGAGACCGCGAGCCAGGCATGGCTGTCGCGACGCGGCATGGGGTAGGTGCGCTCCGCGTCCTCGATCCGCCAGTTGGCTTCGAGTTGTGCAAGCCTCTCGCCGTCGCCGGCGAGGTTCGAAAGCAGGATGACCTCGCCCGGCGCCAGCACCAGGCACAGCCCGCCATCCGACTGGCGGAAGGCGCGGTTAGCCACCGGCTCGGCGATGATGCCGCGCTTCTGCATGGCGGCAATCGTGCCCTTACCCTTGAATCCCACGCGCGGCAGCGGCGACAGGTCGGCAATCACGATGCCGCCCGGCACCGGCGGCTTGCCAACCGCGCGGGCGATCGCGACATCGCCGAGCGAATGCCAGATGGCGCCCTCCGATTCGAGGCGCCGGCGAAGCGGCGAGCGGCGCGAAAAGGCGACAGGTTCCACCATGGCGATGACCTCACAGCTCCTGGCGCTTGTTTTCAGGATCGTAGAACGGCACGGGCACGGTCTCTGCGACCACCATGCGCCCGCCATCTACGCGGATAGAGAAGCGCTTCCCCGGCTCAGCAAGGTCGGGCGGCAGGTAGGCGAGGCCGACGACCTTGCCCAGGGTCGGTGAGCGCGTCACCGAGGTGACGCGGCCGGCGATGTCACCGTCGCGGATGACGAGGTGACACTCCTTCGGCGCGGGCGCGGCCGGATCGACAAGGGCAAAGCCCGCCAGCCGGCGCGTGACGCCCTTGGCCATTTGCATATCGACCGCGCGCTTGCCGACGTAGAACGGCTTCTTCTTGGCGAGCGCCCATTCCATGTTCGCTTCGGCGGGATGCGTCAGGCCGTCGGTATCCTGGCCGACGATGATGTGCCCCTTCTCGAGACGCAGAATGCGCTGCGCCTCGACGCCGAACGGCACGATGCCGAGCGGCTTTCCCGCCTCCATGAGGCGGTCCCACAGCGCCTCGCCGAGGCCGGATGGCACGTGGATCTCGTATCCGAGCTCGCCGACAAAGCCGACGCGCAAGATACGCACCGGAATGCCGGCGAGCTTGCCTACCCGCGCTGCCATATAGGGGAATGCCGCCGCCGAAAAATCGATGTCGGTATCGAGCTTCTCGATCACCTCGCGCGATTTGGGACCCGCGAGATTGATACCGGCATAGGCGGCCGTCACGTTGGCAATGTCGATATCCATCTTCCATTGCACGTTGAACCAGCCCATCTGCCGGTAGACCTGGTCCACGGCGCCCGTCGTGGCGGTGACATAGTAGTGCTGGTCGTGCAGGCGGACGGCGACACCGTCGTCGATGATGACGCCCGTCGGGTCGGTCATCAGCGTGTAGCGGGCGCGGCCGACCGGCTGCTTTTCGTATGCCCACGTATACATGCGGTCGATGAAGGCGGCGGCGTCGGGGCCGCGCACCTCGAGGCCGCCGAGAGTCGAGACGTCGATCATGCCGACGCCGTTGCGTACCGCATTCACCTCGCGCTCAATGGCGCGCCTGGCTTCACCCTTGGCGCCGTAGAACGCGGGACGCATCCACGCTCCGGCAACCATCATCTGCGCGCCGAGCTCGAGATGGCGCTGGTGCATGGCGGTGTGGCGCACGGGCTCGAAGCTGCGTCCGGCAAGCACGGCGAATTTCTCCGGCACGAACGGCGGCCGGAACGTGGTGGTGCCTATGGAGGCCATCGACTTGCCGGTTTCCCTGGCGACGATGCGAATGGTGTTGAGGTTGGCGTGGCGCCCCTGGCTGGGACCGAGGCCGGCGGTCGAGTAGCGCTTGACGAGCTGGATGTCGTCGTAGCCGTCCTTCACCGAGTTGACGATGTCCTTCGCCTTCAGGTCCTCGTCGAAGTCGATGTAGTCGTGGCCGCCCTTGTCGCCGAAGATCGGATACGGGTGATTGATCTGTGCCGCGGTCATGTCGGTGACGGGCGCCGTGCGCGGCGCACTGGTGCCGAAACCCGCGCTTGCCGCCGCGACCGCACCGGCGTGACGGCTGTCCCCGATGACCGCCGCCTGCGACCATACACCGGCCGCGGCGCCCGCAACAGCCAGGCCAGGCGGCAGGTCGACCGCGCGGTGCATGCCGATTTGCGGATCGAAGGTGACCTTGGCACCGGCGTGGCTTGCCAGATTGAGCGCCGGCGAATAGCCGACGCTGACCAGCACGAGATCGCAATCGATCCACTCGCGCGCGACACCCGTCTTGCCGTCCTGGCCGATGCTCGCGACGGCGACGGAGGAAACGCGCTTGCGCCCGCGGCTGTCGACGAGCGTCGACCCGGAGATGATCTTGACGCCGCGCGCGCGCAGCTCCTCGGCAATGGCGCCATCGGCGATCGGGTTGAGATCGACGACGGCTGCCACGGCGACGCCGGCATCGAGGAGATCGAGCGCCGCCTCGTAGCCGTATCGGTTAGCCGTCGCGACGACGGCACGCTTGCCCGGCCTGACGCCGTAAAGGCGCATCAGCCGCTGCGCGGCGTCGGCGAACATGATGCCGGGCCGGTCGTTGTTGGGGAACACCAGCGGCTGATCGAAGGCGCCGGTGGCGACGATCGTCTCTTTGCTGCGGATCTTGTAGAAGCGCGTGCCGCGCACGGCCGACGTCCAATTGTCCGCGAACATGCCGGTGCAGGTGGTATCGGCCATGATGCGCAGCCGCGGCAGGGCGCGGGCGCGCTCGATCAGCTCCGCGCGGCGGGCATTGGTCGCTTTCCGGTCGCCGCCGCAACGGCCGTAGAGAAGCGCGCCGCCGAGTTCCGGAAGCTGCTCGATGAGCAGCGTGTCGGCACCGGCCTGGGCAGCGGCAATGGCCGCTTCGAGACCGGCCTGGCCACCGCCGATCACCAGCACGTCGGCGAAGAGATAGGCCTTGTCGTAGTACTTGTGCGGCGCCGACGGGTTGAGCGTGCCGAGGCCTGCCATGGTGCGGATGGGGCGCTCGAACACGTGCTGCCACACGCCCCGCGGCCAGTAGAACGTCTTGTAGTAGAAGCCGACCGGCAGGAAGCGGGCGAAAAGGCCCATCACGGCGTAGAGGTCGTGGTCGAGCGAGCCGAGGCGGTTGATGGAGCGCGCGGCGAGGCCGTCGACGATCTCGTGCTGGTCGGCGCGCACGTTGGGCTCGCCGCCGACCTGCACGAACGTGTTCACATCCTGCCCCGACATGGTGAGCACGCCGCGCGGCCGGTGATACTTGAACGAGCGGGACAGCAGCACGCGGTCGTGCGCATAGAGCGCCGAGGCGATCACGTCGCCCTCGAAGCCCGTGTAGAGCTGGCCGTCGAACGTGAAGGAGACCGGTCGCTGACGGTTGATGAAGAGCCCGTAGTCCGGTCCGTCCAGGCGGCCCGTGCCTGCTGCCGCTGTCATGCTGCTCCCCCGGCGCGGTGCGCGAAGTAGTCGTCCACGGTCATGGTCTCGAGAATTGTGTCGGTCACGGTGTTGCGCCGCGCGATGAACCAGGTGTTGGTTGGCGCATGCAGCCACCACTCGTAGATCTCGCCGGCCACATTGGCCTCGAGAAAGAGGTAGGCGGCCCACTCGTCGTCCGTTGCCGTCGCCGGATCGAGCGTCGGCTTGACCTCGCCGCCCCAGACGAACTCGGTGATGTTGCGCGGCCCGTTGACCGGGCATGTCAGAATTTTCATAGCCGTCGCCTGTGCCGATGAATGCCCGCTCGTTTCAGTGGCCGACCGAGGCCGCGCCCTTCTCGCCGACGAGATCGAACGTCCGGAAGCGATCGAGCGCGAACGGCTGCAGGAGCTCCGGCTGCCTGTCGGTGGCGATGCATTCGGCCATGCGCACGCCGCAGACCGGAGTCGCCTTGAAGCCCCACGTGCCCCATCCGGCGTCGATGTAGTAGTTCTTGACGGGCGTCAGACCCATCACCGGCGAGAAGTCGGGCGTCATGTCCGCCATGCCCGCCCACTGGCGCAGCACCCGCAGCTCGCCCATGAACGGGAACAGCTCCAGCATGTGCGCCATCAGGCTCTCTTTGAAGTCGAGCGTCGAGCGCGTCGAGTAGAGGCCGTAGGGATCGGTGGCGCCGCCCATCACCATCTCGCCGCGCGCCGACTGCGAGATGTAGACGTGCAGCGAGCCCGAGACGATGATCTGGTCGAGAATGGGCTTCACGGGCTCCGACACGCACGCCTGCAGCGGAATCGTGCGGATCGGCAGCGGGAAGCCGGCCATGCGCGCTACTTCGCTGGAAGCGCCGGCGACGGCCTGCACGATCTTGCCGGCGCGCACGATGCCCTTGCTCGTCTCGACGCCGACGGCGCGGCCATTCTCGATGACGATCCTGTTGACCGGCGTCTGGGTGAAGATGTGCACGCCGCGCCGGACGGCCTCCTTGGCATAGCCCCAGGCGACGGCGTCGTGGCGGGCGATGGCGCCCGGCGGATGATACAGCGCGCCGAGGATCGGATAGCGCACGTCCTCGGAAATGTTGATCGTCGGGCAGATGCGCTTGATCTCGTCCGGGCCGATGACCTCGGAGTCGACGCCCAGGTGCTTGTTGACCTCGGCGCGCCAGCGCGCGGTGCGCAGCGCGGCATCCGTGTGCGCGAGCGTGAAATGGCCGCGCTCGGAGTACATCATGTTGATGTCGAGCTCGTTCGACAGCCCGCGCCAGATGTCGACCGATTCCTTATAGAAGCGCACGCCTTCCGGCGTCAGGTAGTTGGCGCGGATGATCGTCGTGTTGCGCGCCGTGTTGCCGCCGGCCAGCCAGCCCTTGTCGAGCACGGCGACGTTGGTGATGCCGTGATGGGCGGCGAGGTAATAGGCAGTGGCGAGACCGTGACCGCCGGCACCGATGACGACGACGTCGTAGGAGGATTTGAGCTCCGGCGTCCAATCGAAATGGGGGTCTTGAGGGTGTTCCTTGGCGAGGCCGTACTTGAGGAGGGCGAGCGGCATTGCTGTTTCTGACCTCTGAGGGCGCGGGCGCAGGAGCAGGCCGAGGGCCAGTTACGCATTCCTAGAGTGCAAGAAATTTTCCGCGGGCTCAAGCGCTCAATTCACCACTAGCGCGCATATTTTTTCGTCTTGACTCGCGAATTCCTTGGAAAGCCAGCGATCCTTGGCCTTGACAACTTGCGTCAAGCCGTCGCAGAATTTTCCTCATATAAAAAACGGTTGCCTGTAAGGCAACTCTCTCGGGTGGAAAAACACAGCTAGCCAAGGGGAGCTCAATGCAGAAGAGCAATATCGATACCCGCATACACAAGATGTACGCCGGGGACCGGCGATGGGCAGTCTTAGCCGTCGCCGTTCTCTGGTCAACCTATGCCTTCGTTTTCTGGAAGGTATTGCCTAACGCCGGCAGCCCCGGCGTCATCTACGCGCTCGCCGCGGCGGGCGGCGTGGTGCTGCTGTTCAACTCCGCGTCGATCTTCGCGATGCTGCACCACTACTCGCACGACAAGGAGCACATCTACGGGCTCGACCTCCACTACCTCGACGCTCTGCGCAGCGCCAAGGCTTGAGGAGGGTTTCATGGCCAAAACACCTTATCAGCCGCCTGAGCAGACCAAATTCGGTCAGTTCGTCGATTCACTGTTTCTGCTGGTGCTCGTTCTCGCCAGCCTGTTCCTGCCGGTCTACTTCGGCCTCGCAGGCGGCGGCAAGACGACCCTCGACATGCCCGACAAGACGTGGGCGGGTCTCGGGCAGAACGCGACCATGCAGCAGCAGTGGGAAAAGCTCGGCTTCACGCCCGAGACCGCTCACGAGCTCATCGCGTCGCGCTTCGATTATTCCTTCAGCGTCCCGGCTCTCATCATCACCGCTCTCGTGGTGATCGGGTACTTCGTCCTCGTCTTTCGATGGTCGAAGAAGGAATACAAGGAAGTCATCGCTGAGCGGTTCGACCGCTGACGGAGTGCTCCAAATGGAAAATCTGAACAACTTCCAGCTGCTGGAATATGCAGCCTGGGGCATCTCGGCCCTGCTCGGTCTGTGGATGCTCATCGACATGATCCGCACCAACCGCAACTACTCGGAATCGACGCTGCTCTCCTCCAAGGAGGGTGAGATCGAGGACGTGCTCGTCATCGACCCGCCGCACCAGGGAGGCCACCGGTGAGCCAGTACACAGCAGTTCACGGCGAGAAAGTCTCGCTGCTCCGCGTCCTCGGCCCCGGACACGTCTGGGCCTTGGGCGTCGGTATCGTGCTCGTCGGCGAGTACATGGGCTGGAACTTCGCCGTCGGCAAGGGTGGCGCGCTCGCCGCGCTCATCGCCTGCTGGACGGCGGGCATGCTCTACACGTGCGTCGCCATGATCGACTCGGAGGTGACGTCCACCGTCGCCGCCGCCGGCGGTCAGTATGCGCAGGCCAAGCACATCATCGGCCCGCTCATGGCCTTCAACGTGGGCCTGTTCCTCGTCTTCGCCTACACCATGCTCGAGGCGGCCAACGCCATCACGCTCGGCTACCTCGTGCAGACCGTCGGCAGCATGGCGGGGTTCGCGGACACGCACGATAAACCATTTATCGTGCTGACCATCATGTTCCTGGCGTTCCTCAACTACCGGGGCGTCTACGCGACACTCACCTTCAACCTCGTCATCACCGCCATCGCCTTCATCGCAATTCTTATCCTCTTCGCCTCCGTGAGGCCGTGGACGGATGAGGTGCTGAAGCCGCACGAGCTGCTCAACGGCCTGCCTTACGGCTGGCTCGGCGTGCTTGCCGCGATGCACTTCGGCATGTGGTACTACCTCGGCATCGAGGGAACGACCCAGGCCGCCGAGGAGGTGCGCTCACCGGCGCGCGCACTGCCGCTCGGCACGATGACCGGCATCATCACGCTGCTCATCGCGGCCACGATGACCTGGTACGTGTGCGTCGGCCTGATGCCGTGGGAATACCTCGGACAGGCGGTGACCCCGCTGTTCGATGCCGCCCGCCTCACCGGCTCGACGCCGCTGATGGTGCTGCTCTTCATCGGCACCATCTTCTCGACCCTGGCATCGGCCAACGGCTGCATCAACGATGCCTCGCGCGCCTGGTTCTCCATGGGCCGCGACCGGTATCTGCCGCAGGTGTTCGGCGCCGTGCATCCGAAGTACCGCACACCGTTCCGGTCGATCGTGTTCCTCGTTCCGGTGGCGCTCATCTTCGCTTACTTCGCGCCGCTCGATCAGGTGATCACGTTCTCGATCCTGTCCGGTCTGCTCGAGTACACGTTCATGGCCTTCAACGTGATGATGTTCCGGAAGATGTGGCCGCTGGGTACGATCCGTCGCGGCTATGTCCATCCGTTCCATCCGCTGCCGGCCCTCGTGCTGCTCGTGCTGTGCGCCACGACCTACTTCGCCGTGTTCCTCGGCTACGGTACGCAGCTCGTCGCGATGATGGTGTTCTACATGATCGCGTCGGTCTGGTTCGCTGGCCATCGCTACAAGTACGTGAAGCGCGGCGATCAGTTCTCGATGCCGTGGCCGAAACCGATCGGCTACTAGGTCCACGCTCAGGCATGCCGCGGGCAGGCTACGCCCGCGGCGGCTCCCAGCGATCCCCGGCTGACGACCCGGGGATCGCCCATCCAATCCACACGGTACAGTCCAAGCGTAGGCAGTCCGCACGATGTCCCTGATGCTTCTCATCGCCGCCGCAGGCGCTGCTACGGTCTCCTACATCGCCGTGCGCGACCATCGCGCCGCCGAGCGGGCCCGTCACGCTCTCCTCGACGATTGCGCCCCGGCGCTCGACCGGTCGACGCTCTCGCTCGGCGAGGATGGATTCCCGCAGCTTTCCGGATCGCACCGCGGTCACGGAGCGCTCGTGCAGCTCATCTGCGATACCATGACGATGCGGCGCCTGCCGCAGCTCTGGCTGTCGACCACATTGCTCGACCGCAATCCGGGCCTACCGGGCTTTTCCGTTCTGGTGCGCCATTGCGGCACCGAGTTCTATGCCCTGACCAGTCACTTTCCCCGCCGGTTCGATGCGCCGCCGGGGTTTCCGCATGAGGTTCTCGTGCGCGGCGACGATGATGCCGGCTTGCTGATCGCGGCGCTGGCGCCGCTCGTCGCCGACGTCCTGGCCGATCCGCGCGTGAAGGAAGTCGCGGTCACCGACCGTGGCATGCGCATCGTGCGCCAGGCGGCCGAGGGCAAGCGCGGCGATCACCTTCTGCTGCGCCAGTCCGTGTTCGAAGAAGCGCACATCGCGCGCAGCGACGTCGCCGCGGTTATCGACAAGCTGCAGGCCATGCGCGCCGTCACCGCCACGCACCGCCAGGCTGCAGCCGCATGAGCAGCAAGCGTCCGATAAACCCCTATCTCGTGCTTGCCCTGGCGGTGCTCGCGCCGGGCGCCGGCCACGTTGCCGTCGGCGCGCAGATGCGCGGCCTGGGCTTTGCGTTTTTCTCGCTGCTGCTGGCGCTGCTTTGCTGGCACACGACCAGCGCGGACACGTCTTTCATCGGCCGCGCCGCCGGCGGACTTTTCGTCTGGGCGCTTTCCATTCCCGACGCCTACCGCATCGCGCGCATCCGCTACGAGGTCTGGCGTCACGCCGGCAGTATTGCCTCAAGGGAAAGTTCTATTCATACCAGTTGAACCTAGCGAAACTGCCTGCTAAGCTCTTCAGGCACTCAAGCATGTGGGGACCGGAACATAATGTGCGGCATCGTCGGGTTGTTCTTGAAGGACAGCAAACTGGAGCCTCGCCTTGGCGAGCTCACCACGGGCATGCTCTCGACGATGTGCGAGCGCGGCCCTGACTCGGCGGGCTTCGCCGT
>Ga0182738_1000157_pt1 | contig 106102 bp, 73 predicted proteins | sample eDN5th30CBELigMG_FD_128876 | JGI IMG/M metagenome (GOLD analysis project Ga0182738, IMG submission 128876) | Enriched Miracle-Growth compost microbial communities from Emeryville, California, USA - eDNA 5th pass 30_C BE-Lig MG (version 2)... ... | reverse complement strand
TTTCTTCTCTTCCGAGACATCGCTGTTCTCCTTTCCAAAGAACCATCACGATACCTCATCTCTCACCACCCCAGACACTCCTTCCCATCTAAACCACTGGCCCGAAAATCGGGGTCCACTTCAGTCGCGACAGACAAATTGCTTTCTAAAAGAAGAGCCTCTCCTTGTTGCATGCGAATTCTCCCGATCTCATCATTGGGTGTCCGATGCAACAGAGAGATGAATCGACGCTCCAGAGTTCGCCGCGAGAGGCAGACTTTGTTGGCAACGTCCGCTACGGAAATTGGAGAAGTTGCATTTTGACGGATATAATTGAGCGCAATAAGAACATCTGAATCCTCAACGGCATAGTGATCGGAAGATTGTCGCTCGAAAATCTGGCCAGGCGGAAGAAGAACCGGTTCCAAATTCACCGCTGCATTCGACATTTTCCGGTCCAGCATCTGCGCAGCCTGATACCCAATTTGAAATCCATTAGGGCTAATGCTGGACAGCTTTGGAGTGGTGACACTACAGAGCAGGATATCGTTATCCGTCCCTAAAATCGCAATATCTTCTGGAATTCGTAAATTTAAATTTTCACAAGCTTTAAGAATGTAGACCGCATGCATGTCTGATGCAGCAAAAAGAGCCACCGGCTTGGGAAGGGGCGCCAACCATTTTGTAATGATCTCGAACGGCATCGTGAGTAGTTTTGGCGAGGAATAGCCTTTGCGAACCTTTTTGAACGAAGTGAAGACATGGCACTGGTAGCCATAACTTGCGACCATTTTTTGATACGATTCTTTGCGTTTTTCCGCCCAGTAGCAGTCCTCCGATGAGAAAAACGCATAATTCCGGAAACCCCGCTCTCGAAAATGCCTTGCTGCCATTTCACCGATCGCGGCATCATCACAGGTAATATCCGGTACAATCTCATGGCCGTCCCCCAGCAGTTCCACAACAGGAACCCCTTTGGCCAACAGAGAATGATGGACTGATGCATCGAGAGAACGCGCGATGATCCCGTCACCATGCCAGGTGTTCATCCAATTTGGCAACTTCTCCAGAAGTCCGCGATCCTCAAAGAAGACCGTCCAGTTGTTGTTCTGAAGGATATACTGCGAGATCCCACAGATGACTTCACGCCCATACGCTCGAGAAGTCTCGATAAATAGCAAGACCCGCTTTTTCATCGGACTGTACTTCCAAGAAAATACATAGCACGACCACGTATCTATTCAGTCCATCCACAGCTCTCAGAATATCCAGCGTGTCCCGGGCGCCTGTTGTTGGCGAAGACATCAGTATGAGGACATAAGAATTATGGCCTATCACATAAGAAATGCAACATTAGAGCAAGTTGCTCTACAGCCCTTTCCATTCCATCGGCGTTCAAATCCGGGCGATGAGTTTCTGCAAGTCGCCATTGGCGACAAAATTTCTCACCCGGCGACGGGCAGGCCATTGACCCAGAGCGGGGTTGTAAGCATGCTGATGATCCACGATCGTCAGGGCCGTTAAAATGTCTTCATGGGTCACGCTGATACGGGATGCCGAAGCAGCCAGCCAGCGGGAGATCCAGCGCACCACCGGATATGTCAGCGTGAGTGCCTGGAACCCTTCAATCACCGGCACGTGATAATACGCTGCCCCGCAAAAGTGCATTCCCTGGATCTTCACTCTGAAATAGCGAGTCAACATCTCTTCGGATGCAGCGGTCAGTTCACAACGGACCTGATCCAGCGCGGAAAACGGAATCTCCAGCAGACCGGTATGCAGTGCGGGAAGCATCCCCGTTCCCCGGGCCAGCCGGATGGCATGCTTCAATTGTCGCCAGCGGCCCTGGAGTGAGGTATCGATGGAGCTGGCGGTATCTTTTCGAGCATAAAGTCCTGTCAACAGGCGAAACTGCGTCATGCCCATGCGTGTGGGGGCTGGTGGAATGACTTTCAGGTCGGGGACTTCCACCTGAGAAGCGTCCAACAGCAATTCCAGCAATTCCTCAAGCCGCTCTCCCTGAATCTTTGTGAACTTGGATTGTGCAATCAGTTCCAGCCAGAACAGAGCCCGGGTCAGCTTCACCGCCACTGGCGTCTCCGCATCGGAGAGCGTTCTGTCCAACGATTCCACAATGTGTACCGTGTCTTCCCAGTTCAATCTGGTCTGCGGTTTCAATAGAGGAGGAGGCGCACCGTGATAGGATTCCGGCACCACCAGTTGAGCCAGTTGCCGCAGGTCCTGTTTCTGAGATGTCAGCGATTTCCCACGATTGGCAGCAACAGACGGACAACTGAAACGCAGGCTGACGGTCAATTGCTTTTCGAGAGGATGAAACGCATAGGGATAAATCCGGCAGGCTAGCGGTTTGGCGGATTCACCAAACTTGGCATGAATACGGCAGAGCCCCTGTTCATTGAGAAAGACACAGGCTCCGTCCGCTTGATGCGATAAACGGATCTGCTGACCCTGCAGCCAGCTTCCTTCTTCCACAAATAAGGGCTGCGATGCGGGAATGCCGTCGGCAGGTGTCCAGTTCTGACCTTCAATCCGGGACTTTTCTTCCGGAGTGATCGTAATGGCATGCTGCCGGCAGCAACCGCCGCAATTGTGGCAGCTCCAGTTCTGAAGAGTCGGGAGATGAACAGGAAGGGATGCCATATCACAATCATGATTGCACAGGAGGGGATCTGTCTATTGTTCGCGGAGAAAATTCAAAGTGAACCTGTTATTCATTGTGATTGTCTGTTGTCTGAAAGATGTGATTGTCTGAAAGTGTGGTGCAACCGCATTGCCCAGACAGGTTTTCAAATCCCCGGAGAACAAGTTGCTCCCATGGAAATTCCCTCTTCCCGAGGACGCAGAGATCGAGGACAATTGAATTTGGGCCTTTTAGAGCAAGTTGCTCTGGGCTCGCGCAGCGTCCGTTTCGACTGATGAAAGGCAACTCGCCGCGTAGCGGAACGAGGTCGATGCGGAAGTCATGGATCTCCTGTTGTTCGCGCTCTGCCGGGCGACATTCAGTATTTCATCAATCGAAATGCTTTGACTGCGGGCACATGCCAATACAACTCGCCCTGAAAGAGGCAGGATTTCTCATCTTCCTATCTTCTCATAATACCGTTAATACCGTCTATCTTCATAATACCGTAAAAATTTCCACACGTGGCAGTGAGAACCTCGAATAATAGATGAGGTCTGATTCATGCCGCAAAACTCAACAGGAGCAACGACGTTTGGGCGAGCTACAACGAGAGTCGCTGAAGGTTCATTCTCGCAAGTGTGTTCTGGTGGCCGTCCGGGACCAGGCTGGAGCGAAGCAGAAAGATCAGATCTTCGACGAGATTTCCGGTCTGGTGGAAACGGTCGGTTCGGAAATTGTCGGCACATTGCTGCAGGTGCGTGACCGTCCCGATCCTGCCACCTATCTGGGAAAAGGCAAGGTCGCCGAGCTCAAAGAACTGGTTGGCGCGACCGAAGCCGATTTGATCGTCTTCGATAACTACCTGTCCCCTTCGCAAGGCAAGAATGTCGAAGAAGCGACCAAAACCCAGGTGGTCGATCGCAGCGAAGTGATCCTGGATATCTTCGCCACACATGCCCGGTCTTATGAATCGCAATTGCAGGTAGAACTGGCCCAACTGTTGTACATCCGGAACCGCCTGACGCGGATGTGGACCCATCTGGAACGAATTGAAGGGGGGATCGGCAGTGGAAAAGGACCAGGGGAAAAGCAACTGGAAACAGACCGCCGTTTGATCGACAAACGTGTGGATGAATTACGGCGGAAGCTGGAAGCGGTGGAAAAACGCCGCGACCTTCAAGTGGCCAGTCGAACCGAACATATGACGGTTTCGCTGGTCGGTTATACGAATGCCGGCAAAAGCACGTTGATGAACGCGCTGACCGATGCGGATGTGTATGTGGCGAATAAACTGTTTGGCACGCTGGACACCAGGACGCGCAAGTGGAAGATTCCACACTGGGGAGATGTCCTGCTCAGCGACACCGTCGGATTCATTCAGAACTTGCCGCACCATCTGGTCGCCTCCTTCAAATCGACACTGGCGGAAGCGCGTCATGCGGATTTACTGCTGCACGTGGTGGACGCCAGTCATCCTGCCGCCCAGCAACAGATTGATACCGTGAATGAAGTCCTGGTCTCTCTGGGAGTCGACAACCAGAACCCGATTCTGGTGTTGAACAAAGTGGATGCGAATGAGAACCGGGCAGCGATCGACGTTCTCCGCGCCAAGTATCCCGATTCCATCACCATCAGTGCGAAGAACAAAACCGGCTTGGACAAGCTGGCCGGCGCCGTTGCTGAGAGGCTGGACGTGGGCTATGTGCAGGTACGAATTCAGTCCGACGTCAGCAACGGGAAGGTTCCTGCGTTTCTTTCCAGTCATGCGGAACTCACCAGCACGGAATATGGGGACGAAGATCAGGTCGCCATTTTTTCCGGACGCATGCCGCGCCGCTTTGTAAAACATCTGCAGCATCTGGGGGCGGAAGTCACTTCTCCTGAAGGAGAGCCGATTTTTGCACCCGAAGAGGAAGAACCGATCAACGACTCAGGCACGAGAAGCATCAGGAACGCCCCCATGTCGACAAGTTCCCGTTTCAAGTAAGTCGACAGGAGGCCCGGGGGCAATCCTGATACAAAAAGACCGAACAACAATCCTTTGAGTCGCTGGAACGGTACCAGAGCCTCGTGCTGTGGGAGTGGAAAACCATAACCCGTTTCTAATCGAAGTGTTACGAACGCAAGGCGCACGTTCGTGTTTCACTCCCCCGTCCGCGTTTTCCTGCAACACACAACTCTTTTTCCACCAATGGGTTGCAGCACATTGCCAGCAAAGGCTATCCTGAGAAAACTTCTGGCTCAGAGATCGAAATCGACTTGGACGCTGAGTATGAGCCCCAAAGGCCCTGCGAATTCCTTAAAAGAAAGTGCCATGGCGCCCCCTGAACGCCCCAGGAAACGGTCGTATTCCTGCAACTCCGATCTGATGACATTTCTGAGAGAACGCAAAGGCTGGACACAACACGAACTTGCTGTCGCGTCGGGATACAGTGAACGTCTGATTAATAAGGCAGAGTCGGGTCGCTCGATCTCCACGGGAGCCATTGAGATTCTGGCGGAGACACTCTCTCTGTCAGAAGAGCCCATCTCGCTTGAAGATCTGATTTGCGATCCTGTCGCACTGGCGAAAGAGTACATGGCAGCCCTTTACACCCAGCAAGGGAATATTGTCTCTGCCATTCGACACTTTCTGGATGACGACGTCGTTTTCTGGGTTGCTGGCGATCCAGCGATTTTTCCTTTCGCAGGAGAACATCGCGGAATTGCTCAAGTTGAGGCCGCCTTTCAACGATTCTTCGCGGTACTGCAGGCTCCCGAAAACCATGACCATGAACCTGACTTCTCATACCTGGCCCAGGGGAGAGACGTGATCGTATGGGGTGAGTCGTGGTTGCATCCAATTGGCACTCCCATGGAAAAGCCGGTGATGATCACTCATCGGCTGACCTTCCACAAAGGCAAACTCGTCCGATTTGAAGATATCTTCGATACTCTGCAGGGAGCACGGGTGCTGCAGGATGCTCGTCTGTCCAAACCGGAGACAGACGTAAACGTCGCGGGACAGACATGATCGAAGAGCCCGGCCGGATCGCATCAACCCTCGATGTGACTGCAGATGTCAATCGGGAAGACCGTCGGCAGAATCAGGAGGTCGGCAGAATCAGGAGAAGGAGTCAGCCCCTGCTCCTGCACTGTCGAGCTTGATCAGCGGCAGGAACGCTGGAACCCGTCATCCGTCCTCTCCCATGCCGTCAGAGCAGGCGCAAACCTGCTTCGTGGATTTCATAAGGACGAATCGATTCATCCACTCGGCTGCCGCGATGTTTGGAGATGTAAAGCGCCCGCCCCATTCGGGACCCTTCACGGATCTTTCCCATCAGGATAATCGTATTGGCATTCGCCAGGACGTCACCACTTTCAATCGGACGTGAGAGCAATCCATCCAGCATCACTTCATGAGAGGTACAAAGCATCAGGCAACTGATGTCCGCATGAGCATAGGCGTGATTTCGAACCTGTTCCTCGTAGCTGCGAAACTGGGCTCGCAGGAGATCTCGCGCGACCCAGTCGTGTTCCTTACGCAGGATCTGATGATAGACATATTCGAACAGATCGAACTGGAACGAATCGCTGGCCCGGTCTGAAGGTTCGATGCCATCAATCACGCAGCGCCGAACCCCCTGACAGAAATTGCCATAGAAAAAGGCAATCGTTTCTGCCAGCTTACGGTTCAACTCCACTTTCCAGGCGCGTTGCTGATCGAAATCCAGATCACTCAACGTGACCCGACGCCCTGACTGTTGAAACAGGTGCAGCGCATCCCAGCGGGATTGATTCCGCTGCCAGATATCCGCGGGATCTTTCAGGGCCCAGTCCTGGGGACGATCTCGAAGATTCCATTGAAACATGCGTTGGGCATATTCGGCATGGTTTTGGGAATCGCCCCGGGAGGCCATATCGAACAGCACGCCGGGGGTTCCTTCCTGCTGATTTCCAGCATGGAGAAACTGCAAGCCAAGTTGGGTCTTGCCGATGCCGGTCGCTCCCAGAACAACCGTGAGCGTTCCGGGAATAAGCCCCCCGTCCAGCATGTCGTCCAGTTCGGGAATTCCGGTGCGATGTCGAAGTTGCATGAATCCAATCTCGAATGCTGTCTGTCAACTCTCTCAACAATTCCTGACAGCAGCGAAACGGAGAAACGAAAAATCGTGTCTATCAGACTCGATCTCGCATCAATCCGGAGTGCGGTGGCGCACGAAAAGCCACCGCTCTGCAGTCGACAGTGGAGCCCCGGGGAGATGTTCGTTGCCCACAGTTTTCAGCGTGGCAACGTGCGGATCGGACCGGTTTTAGCTGGGGCGGCCAATGTTGGATCATTGGCCAGTCGTTCGGCAGCATGGGCCTGGGCAGTACCGGCAATCTGCATGGCGGCCTGAATGTTCTGGACCGAGAAATAGTTATCTCCCGGAACGCGCACGGGGCCTTTGCCCTTGTTGGCGAGTTGCTGCCAGCTCATGCCATCGGTGACATGCCAGGTGGCTGCCTGTGCGCTGTGCTGATCCAGTTTTCCTGTTCCCACCATATAAATCAGGGACTGCAGAACGGGGTCCCGGGTGTATTGATCGACAGGCATAATGGTGTATTTCGCACGCGGAGTGGGCTCGTTCAGGCCGTGATTCAAGCAGACGGATGTGAATGGGACGCGGAGCGTCTTTTCAGCGGGGATCGAGAAGAATCCACCACCCATCCCTCCCATTCCTCCACCCATACCTCCCATGCCTCCACCCATGCCACCCATACCTCCGCCCATGCCACCCATGCCTCCACCCATGCCACCACCCATGGATTGCATGCCGCCGCCACCCATGCCACCCATGCCTCCACCCATTCCCATGCCTCCCATTCCTCCGCCCATGCCTCCCATGCCACCACCCATCCCCATGCCTCCGCCAAACTGAGCAGAAATGGGAACGGCAGCAAAGCCAGCGGGAGTGTTGACGGTTAACGGTTCTTTGGTTTTATTGGTGATGAGCAGATTTCCGCCGGTGGAGTCTTTGGGGATCAGCTTGACTTCAATCGTTCCATCTTCCATCGCAGCGAACATCTCGACCTGCTTGGCGGAGGGATCGAATTTGGTTTTCACCAGAGGGCGATCCGAATCAGCGAACGTCATCGTCTGCAGCGCAAGGATCAATGCGAACGATAAAAGACTGGTCGAAGGAGTGGTCATGGACAGCCTCTCTGCTCAGTCGCTTGCGAAGGGAAGTAGGACTGACGTTAATGTTTCGGGATCATAGGGCTTGATTCGATCGTTCTCAGAGTGAGAACAAACGGATCAGCCCCCCTCAGTGTATCTTGGACAAGGTCATTCCGAAAAGAAATCTGTGGCAGATCTTCGAATTGAACAGGATGACATCTGAGGTTTCTACTAAAAAGAACGATTTTAACGCATTCCAGCGCGCAACGGGAAGCGTCTCCTCTTTCATATCGATCGTACAGATCCGCTCGAACCAGTCGCAATTGAAATGTCCATCAGGAATGCCGATTCCTCGAATTCGGACCATCTCCAAACGGCGCGACCCGTAAATCTGACAGTCCTGGCGCGGTGCCCCAGAGCAAGTTGCTCTGCACTGAGCCCGCGCAGCGCGCGTTTCGACTGCTGAAAGGGGACTGGAACAAGGCCCACGCGAGGTGAATGCGATCTGATGAGAACGTCCTGAATTGCAATTCTCTCACATTCGTCCAGAATGCACATCAATGACCATTGATAACTCATTCTCGGACGCCAGAAGCTTTGAGAGATCGAGGAACTCCATGAGCAAAATTCATGTTCTCCCCGTGCTGGTCTACCTGGCGGTGCTGGCTTCAGCCCCGGCATGTGCTGATTTTCAGGCAGGTGCCGTGGTGGTGGATGTCACGCCGGATCAACTCCCGGTGCTGGTGAATGGAGGGATGACCTCGCGCTCTCTGGACAAGGTTCACACCCGGTTGAGTGCCCGGGCCATCGCCCTGGCGGATGAGCATTCGCAACTGCTGATTGTGGTGGTGGACAGCTGCATGATGTCTCGCGAATTCCTGGACGATGCCAAAAAACTGATTTCAGATGAGACCGGCCTGCCGACAAATCGTATCTTGATCTCTGCCACACACGCCCACTCCGCAGCAGCGTCCATGGGATGTCTGGGAACAGATGCCGATCCCAATTATGTCCCTTTCCTGCGTGCGAAACTGGTCACCGCGGCGTCCGGAGCACTGGAAAATCTGGAACCGGCCCAGGTGGGCATGAGTGTGATCGAGGCTGCCGACTTTACTGCACTGCGACGCTGGATTCGCCGGCCGGATCGCATCGCCAAAGATCCGTTTGGCAACCCGACGTTGCGGGCCAACATGCACGCGGGCCGGAATCTGGATGATGTGGTGGGAGAATCGGGACCGGAAGACCCAACCTTGTCCGTGATTTCGTTTCGATCCCTGGAAGGGCGTCCGCTGGCGGTGCTGGCGAATTTTTCCATGCACTATTTCGGTGATCGGGACATCAGTGCCGATTACTATGGGCTGTTCTCCAACGGTCTGAAAGAGCGGATCGCTCCCCAGCAGGTTGACGGCAAACCAGAGTTTGTCGGTGCCATGTCTCACGGCTGCAGCGGAGACATCTGGCGATTCGACTATACCCAACCCGATGCTCCCCAGAACAAGTTGACGATCGATGCGTTTACAGCAGGATTGCTCGATCTGGCGATGAAAGCATACTCCAGAATTGAGTATCGTTCTGATGTGGATTTGCAGATGGCCGAAATGCGATTCCCTTTGAACTACCGTGTTCCGGACCAGCAACGGTTGGAGTGGGCGAAACGGGTGATGGCCGAAATGGGTGATCGCCTGCCCAAAACAACAGAAGAAGTGTACGCCCGAGAACAGGTCCTGCTGGATCAATGGCAGTCGACAGAAGTGGTTGTCCAGGCACTGCGTCTGGGGGACATCGCCATCGCCACAACTCCCACCGAGACCTATGCCCTCACGGGTTTGAAGATCAAGTTGCAAAGTCCACTTCCCAAGACCATCGTGATTGAACTGGCCAATGGCGGGGATGGCTATATTCCGCCTCCCGAGCAGCATTTGCTGGGGGGATATAACACCTGGCCGGCCCGCTCCGCCGGTCTGGAAGTTCAGGCAGAGCCCAAAATTGCCGCCGCCGCACTCAATCTGCTGGAACAGGTTTGTCGTCAGCCTCGCAAACGGTACACGCAATCCGTCGGCCCGGCAGCTCAAGCAATTCTGAATCTGAAACCCGTGGCGTATTATCGTCTGGATGAATTTTCCGGGCCCCGCGCTGCCGATTCTTCCGGTCATCATCGGGACGGAATTTACGAAGCGCGGGTCTCCTACTTTCTGGAAGGACCGGAATCCAGCCGCTTCTGCGCACAGAGTGAAACGAATCGATCTGTCCACTTCAGCGGCGAACGGCTGCGGTTGCATATTCCCAAACTGGGTGATCACTATTCGGTGGCCGCCTGGATCTGGAATGGAATGCCGGAAAATGGGCGTGAGGTGACCGGCTGGATGTTCTCGCGCGGGCCGGATCAGGTTCTCGGTTCAGCCGGAGAACATCTCGGTCTGGGAGGAACTTCGGGACATGCTGGCCGGTTGATTTACCTTCAGGGAAATGGAAAAGAACTACTGGGAGGAAGAACGCCTCTTGCCCGCTGGACGTGGAACCATGTGGTTTTTGTCAGGAATGAAGAGTTGATTCGGGTTTATCTCAACGGAAACCCGACACCGGAAATTGTCGCTGGCGGTTCGTCGACAGGTCTGGCCGGTCTGGATGAACTGTTTGTGGGGGGACGTTGCGATCGGCAGTCGAACTGGGAGGGTCGCATGGATGAAGTCGCCATCTTTGACCGTGCTCTCTCTCCGGAAGAAGTCGAGCAATTCGTGAATCAGTAGTTTCAGAGGTCAGCGGGGAGAGGAAAAAAATCCGGCAAAGACGCCATTTCCTATCCCCTCACTTCAATGCCACGATGACGCAAATCAGCAGAAGAGTGGCTCCGGTGAATCGAAACCACATTGTCTGGTTGGAATGCCGGCCTTCAGGATTGATCGCCAGTCGATTCAACATCCAGGCGATGATGACGGACCAGAGCCCGCGCAGCGAATAAATGATATTCACCCGGGTGGCATCCCCATGCTGACCCAGTGCATAGGAGATGCTGAGGGCCTGAATCGTGATGAACAAGGCTGCCATCGCCAACGGGCCAACGGCCTTGATTCGGTACAGATGCGAGGGGCGATCTGTCCAGGGGAGCAAGGCACAGGAGACGACACCCATGAAAACGAACATCGTGGTCAGAAAACTCATCGCCCCATACTGACGACCAAAATGTTGCAGGCCGACATCAAAACAGGAGAACGCCAACGATGCGAGCAAAGCCAGCATGACCGTCAACACGGTTTGCCACGAAGAATTTTTCACTTGAGTCGCAGCCGAACCACCACCTCCCGCCTGAACAACTCCGACAGCAATGGAGGCCAGAACGGCGGCAATCCAGATGTGCAGCGGCAACGGGCTTTCAGCCAGAAAGGAACTGATGATTGCCACCAGAATGATCTTCACTCCAAAGATGGGCGTGGCGAGAGAGACATCTCCATATTGAAAGGCGAGATAAGTACACAGCTGGCCGAACACAAACGCACAGGCGATCGCTGCCGCCGGTCCCCAGGCGTGCGGCGGCAGAAACGTTCCTCGCACTACGGCAAAGATCGTCCACAGCAAGGCCAGACAGAAATTGCAGGTTGCGGTGTTTGTATAAGGATTGGCTCCGCGAACGGACGATTCTTTGGCAAACAACGCTCCGATGACAAAGAGAATGCTGGAAAGAAGCGGATACAGCAAATGCCAGGGCCCGTGCATGTCTATGGGCATGGAAACAGAAGATCCTTTCAGGGCATTCGTCGGTGGGTTGGAGCAAGTTGCTCTGTCTGAATCTTGTAATAGGATTCGCCCTTTTTCGCGAGGTGCAAGTGGAGGGAGGCAACCCGTTCGGAGAAATTCCGAATTTCGCGAATGGCGGGCAATGCTTGCAATACAGGTTGTCCTGATTCAGGACATTGATCATGATTTTAATCAAACTGCAAGCTTCTCCAGAACAAGTCGTCGGTTCAGGCATCAAGAAGTATGGTCTCGCGACGTCACCCATTTGAAATCAAAGGATCAACAGCAGAAATGTCAGACTCCTCCGCCGAGATCGTAATTCCTCCTTCAAGTATTTCCGCACTCTGGAAGTTCGAAGACTGGATGGCTGTCTGGGTGGGAGCATTGTTTCTGTTGATTGCGGGACTCACCGTCAACAGTCCCCCGCAAACGCCGGATCAGAAACCAGTGGAATCACTGGCTGCAGAAGTTTCGGAGACTTCAGCAGATCCCAAGTCTGCGGAGACCAAGGCGGCTGAAGTGATCCCCCCGGCCCCAAAGTCGGCCAAGCCGGTCAGTTCTCTGAAACGCTGGCTGAAGATTCCCGGGAAGTGGAGCGCCAATCCGGTTGATGCTTTTTTTGCAAAGGATCGGGTCTCCGGTACCAGGAGTTCGCTGCTGCCCGCTTTGGGGATGACAGGTCTGCTTCTGCTGATTCCATTCGCACTTGCTTCGGGCATTATGGGGAATGGATTTGTGAAGTTCATTCCTGGTTTTATCGTGATGTGGCTGCTGGCGCTGTTGTCTTTCGTGCTGTCCACTCAAGAGGTGATCAACCAGTACAACCTGGAATACGTTCTCTGGGGATTGCTGGTGGGGCTGATCATTTCAAATACGATTGGAACACCTGCATTTCTGAAGCCGGCCCTGTGTGGGGAATTCTATATCAAGACCGGACTGGTGCTGCTGGGAGCGGAAATTCTGCTGGGCCGCTTGCTGGCCCTGGGAGTTCCCGGGATCTGCATTTCCTGGCTGGTGACTCCCGTGGTGCTGATCACGACGTTCATTTTCGGTCAGAAGCTGTTGAAGATGGAATCTCCCTCCTTGAATATGGTGATTTCGGCGGACATGTCTGTGTGTGGAGTTTCCGCCGCCATCGCCACGGGAGCGGCCTGTAAAGCCAAGAAAGAAGAACTCTCCTGCGCCGTCGGGCTGTCACTGGCCTTTACTGCACTGATGATGGTGGTACAACCCATTATTATCCGGGCCGTCGGCATGGATGAAATTGTGGCGGGGGCCTGGATCGGCGGGACAATCGATTCGACCGGTGCCGTGGCCGCCGCCGGTGAACTGGTGAGTCAACGTGCCGGTGAAGTGGCTGTCGTGATCAAGATGATTCAGAACGTCCTGATTGGCGTGGTGGCCTTCGGCGTGGCGGTGTACTGGACCACCTGCATAGAACAAGAAACCAAAGGGTCCCGGCCCAGTCTGATGGAAATCTGGCGACGGTTTCCAAAATTCATCCTCGGATTTGTGGCAGCTTCACTCGTCTTCTCCTGGATGGCTGAAAACTCTGCACAGGGAGCCGCCTTTGCCGATGCCACGGTGGGAGTCACAAAACAGTTGCGGACCTGGCTGTTCTGTTTTGCATTTGTCTGCATTGGCCTGGAGACACACTTCAAAACACTCGCCCCGTATTTTGCCGGGGGGAAACCACTGGTCCTGTATGTCTGTGGACAATCACTCAACCTGGCACTATCACTGCTGATGTCCTGGCTGATGTTCGGCGTGGTCTTCAAGGAATCCGTAGGTCTATGAATCCTTCCACACCCTCAGCGGGCGGTTACTGGAAATTGCTGGCGAGTACGATGGCCGTGCTCGTGATCTGGCTGGGGGTGTTGCCATGGATCGGACAACTGGCACCGGTAGAACAGCATCTGCAGACATTGCGGGACAGCCATGTCGATGCCGGAGCGATGTTCTATTCCGAACTCGATCCCCGTGTCTTCCCGGACCGTGAAGCGCTCCGTGAGTTTCTTCACAGCCGTTCCGCACGCACTCTCACCCGCCATTCGCCTCCACCCAGTCACGACTGAAATTTTATGGGGATGCACGGTATGAACAGATTTTTCGCAGGCGTCACACTGGGCCTATTAGTGATCTTCAGCCTATTGATAATCTTCAATGGTGCAGCCTTAGCAGCCGACAGACCCAATCTGATCTGGATCATGGCGGATGATCTGGGATATGGAGAGCTGGGATGTTACGGCCAGAAAGAGATTCAAACTCCTCAACTTGACAAGATGGCCCGGGAAGGACTGCAGTTCACCCGTTTTTATGCCGGGGCCACGGTCTGCGCCCCCTCACGCAGCGTGCTGATGACCGGACAACATCATGGTCATACCCGTGTCCGCGGAAATCGGGATGGACGGGCGCAGGCATTGCAACCCGAAGATATCACCGTAGCGAAGGTCTTGCAGGATGCTGGCTATCGAACGGCTCTGGTCGGCAAATGGGGGCTTGGAAATCCGGGCGAAGCCGAGACCGGTCTGCCACGCAGGCAGGGGTTTGACGAATTCTTCGGCTACCTCGATCAGAGGCATGCACACAATCACTATACGGATTTCTTGTGGAGAAACGAGGAACGGATTTCTCTGCCGAATGAAGTCCATGCGATCGGCAATTCCGGTGCGGGCTATGCCACCAATGCCGTCCAGTACACGGACGATCTGTTTGCGGACGAGGCGAAGAAATTCGTCACGGAAAACACTCAGCGTCCCTTCTTCCTGTATTGGAGCATGGTGATTCCACATGCAAATAACGAACGGGCCAGAGACCTGAAGAACGGGGCTGAAGTTCCGGATCTCGCGCAGTATGAAAACAAAGACTGGCCTGAGCCGGACCGTGGTCATGCCGCCATGATTTCCCGCATGGACCGGTATGTCGGCGAGATGCTCGAACTGCTCAAACAACTCAAGATTGAAAAGAATACGCTGGTGATCTTTACCAGCGATAACGGTCCGCATCAGGAAAGCCGTCATGACTTGTCCCGTTTTCATCCGAGTGGCCCTTTTTCCGGGATCAAAAGAAGCCTGAAAGACGGAGGGATTCGGGTCCCGTTCATCGCCTGGTGGCCAGGAAAGATTGAAGCTGGTCAGACCAGCGAACATGTAGCCTACTTTGGAGACTGGATGGCCACAGCCGCCGCATTAGGACATGCCGAGATGCCCGCGGAACGGGATTCCATCAGCTTTCTTCCGGCCTTGCTGGGACAGAATGACCAGCAAACACAACATGAATTCCTGTACTGGGAATTTCACGAACAGGGCTTCAAACAGGCTGCCCTCTATCAGGGACGCTGGAAAGGCATCCGCGCGAATGCCCCCGACGCCCCCATCGTCCTGTTCGATCTGCAAAATGATGTGGCTGAAAAGACCGACGTGGCTGCGAAGCACCCGGAAATTGTCAACAAGATTGACGCCTACCTGCAGCAGGCCCGCACTGCATCCGCAGACTGGAAGCCGGTCTGGCGACCGAATACAAAATTGTAGTGCTGGAGACAGCAGATCAACACTTGACCATGGAGACCGTCCACAGGAGACCGTCCACATCGGTCCGCAGGGATCAGTTGACGTGCCATCCCATCCCCTGCGTGTGAAGGTTCGTTCTCCGTTCGCTCCAGCCCGCACAAGTGCGAATTCTGATTTCTGAAAGCATTTAAAGATAGCGGACAAACGGAACATGGTCATCTGGTATCTCTTAGCAGTTGCGATCCCTGCGATCGTGACTCTTGTTAAAGTTGCCCTCCGAGGCTGAAATGTCGCAAATCGGCAGTGTGGCCGACCAGGTGGTGATTGCCGATAGGGGGATGAGGCGATGGACAATCCGCAGGAAAAAATCAGCCTGCCGAGTTCTCAGGAAAATTCCACAATCTCCGCGATTCCGGGAATCGCGATCTGTGGCCTGCTCACGGTGGGGATCATTTCGACACTCTCTTCAGTGATCGGTTTCTTCTCTAGTTTTCTTGCTGGCGGATCGAAATCAAGACCTGGCTGGTCCACTCTGGGTTTCCGCAACGATATTGATGGCGGTCGCAGCCGGAAGCTTTGCATTTCTGGTCCATGTCAGCTTTCGGAAATGATTTCGGTGATATTGCGCGAGGAGGCCGACCAGAACTGGACGCAGCGCAGCAAGCCCGATTGTGCGGTGACGAGTTGGGAGCAACGACTCAAAATTCAGTGCGTTTTTTTAATACCCGGCAGGGGAGTTTCGTGAGCGCATTCCAATCCCAGCCGCTTTCGCTTGTCTCTGTTGAAACTGCCTTGGAATGGCTGAATGATGTCGCACTCTGCTGCTATTGATCTTGATGCTTACTTCCAGCGTATCCGCTATCACGGTTCGCGGGTGGTTTCGCTGGAAACATTGAACCAGATCGTCGCTGGTCATATCCGACACATTCCGTTCGAGAATCTGAACGTTCTCTTATCGCGAGAAATTCGCTTGGACCCTGTCGCCCTGCAGCAGAAACTCATTCACGAGCAACGCGGCGGATACTGTTTCGAACAGAATGGCCTGTTATTGCTGGTGCTGCAAAGTCTGGGGTTTGAAGTCACACCGCAGAGCGCCCGCGTGCGGATTGGTTCTCCCAGGGAGTTCACTCCCGCGCGAACCCATCTGTTTCTTCGTGTTCACTTGGACGGAGCGGACTGGCTGGCGGACGTGGGGGTCGGCGGGCTCTCACCCACCTGTGCTGTGCGGATCACTTTGGATCGCGAACAAGCCACCCCGCATGAGCCCCGACGCATCATCCGTGAAGGATCGATTTATTATCATCAGGCCCACTTCGATGGCCAGTGGAACGATGTTTATGAATTCACGCTGGAAGAAATGCCGTTGATCGATCGGATCGTGGCCAACTGGTACACGAGCACCCATCCAGATTCTCACTTTAAAAATCGCCTGGTGGCCGCCCGCTCGGGCCCGGATCGAACCCGCGTGACATTGCTGAACACGGAATTTTCTGTTCGCGACGCAGAGGGGAAAGCGAATAAGCACACGATCACCAGCCAGGCAGAACTGCTTTCTATCCTGACAGAGCAGTTCGGACTTGTCTTACCGCCCGGAGTGAACACCGCCCCCCTCTGGCAGGCAGCCCAGTTTTCGTAGATGCATCAAGACACCATTGGCGGCCCGATCAACAAAGTTGGTCTGGTGTGTTTCGACGCATCCAGACGTGATCGATGTGATCTGCCACCAACTTTCTGACGCACCCCCGCCACGGAGGGTGTCGACCAGGGCTTTCGCCTGTTTGACTTTGACATGGGAAGGCGAAGCTCCTGCCGAGCCGCAAACCAGAGGAAGCGTGATCTTGCTCGCGGCTCAGCAGCAGCTTCGTCCTCCCGGGACTTGATCTGCTTTGTCGAAGGAGAAGGCCCTGGGATGTCGACATTCCCTGGTCGCAAACCCCTGGTTCATAAAGTACAATCAACATAATTTTAAGCGTCTGGAGCAAGTTGCTCTGGCCGGGTCCCGCGCAGCTCGCGTTTCGATTGATGAAAGATGACTCGCTGCGTGGCGAAACGTGGTCGATGCGGAAGTCATGCGATCTAGACAAATCACAGCCCTGGAAAGCAAGAAAGAGTTGAAGATGCCTGTCATGCGTTCCGTTTTCTTTTCGCTGTTCGTTCTGGGAACTGCTCTCTTCACCCGGACAGGACTTGCGGAAACAGTGCTGATTGAAGCAGAAAGCTTTGATCAGCACGGGGGCTGGTCGCTGGACACTCAATTCATTACCGGCATGGGGTCCCCTTATCTGCTGGCACATGGTCTGGGGACACCGGTGGACGATGCCACGACCACCGTACAGATTCCTTCCGCAGGGACCTATCAGGTCTTTGTCCGGACCAAAGACTGGGTTGCCCGCTGGAAAGCTCCCGGTCAGCCCGGACGCTTTCAGGTTCTGGTCAACGGCAAACCGCTCGAGACGACATTTGGGACCACCGGTGCTGAGTGGAACTGGCAGGCCGGCGACAAATTGGATCTGCCAGCGGGGAAGATCACTCTGGGCCTGCATGACCTGACCGGCTTTGACGGCCGTTGTGACGCCATTGTTCTGACCACTGCTGACGCGCCCCCTCCAGGTGAACCGGCCAAACTGGCTGCCTGGAGACTGCAGACGTTGCATCTGGCCGCTGAGCCGATTGTCAGAGACGGCTACGATCTGGTTGTTGTGGGGGGAGGCTATTCAGGAATGGGAGCCGCCCTTTCTGCTGCGCGGATGGGATGCAAGGTCGCCCTGATTCAGGACCGTCCCGTGCTGGGAGGGAATGGTTCCAGCGAAGTGCGGGTCTGGTCTCAAGGATTGATTCGCCGCGGGAAGTACCCGCGTATCGGTGAGATCGTCGAAGAATTCTGCGATCACGCCAAGAAGTCGCCGGGGACAGCCCAGGAGTTCGAAGACGAAAAGAAAGAGGAGATTGTCCGGGCAGAAAAAAATATCGACCTGTTTCTGAATCACCACGCCGACAAGGTGGACATGGACGGGGACCAGATTGCGGCTGTTTACGCCTTTGATACCCGTACCAGTCAGCGTTCGAAGTTAGTGGGAGCCCTGTTTTGTGATGCCACCGGACATGGAACCGTCGGAGCGCTGGCGAATGCCGATTATGATCAAAGCGAAACCGGCCGGATGGGCATGAGCAACATGTGGACCTGGGATGAAGGAACATCAACGGTCTCTTTCCCGGAGACCCCCTGGGCACTCGATCTGAACATGAAAGATTTCCCATATCCGGTGAAACATCATGGGGAATGGTTCTGGGAAAGTGGATTCGACAAAGATCCGATTGGCGATGCGGAGGGGATTCGTGACTGGAACCTGCGGGCCGTGTATGGCGCTTTCAATGCCATGAAAAATCGGGATGGAGCAGACAAGCATCAATCTGCCTTCTTGACCTGGGTGGCCTATATCGGCGGACCTCGTGAATCCCGCAGACTGCTGGGGGATGTGATTCTCAGCAAAGAAGACGTCGTCTCGAAGCGGGACTTCAAAGATGGGTGTGTGCCCAGCACATGGTCCATCGACTTGCACTATCCCAAGAAGCAGTTCGCCCAGAAATTTCCAGACAATCCGTTCATTTCCATTGCCGAATTCGATCGGAGCGTGGACCGGGACTTCGGTTATCCCGTCCCTTATCGCTGCTTCTATTCCCGGAATATTTCCAACCTGTTTATGGCCGGCCGCTGCATCAGCGTGACGCATGAAGCACTGGGAACAGTCCGGGTCATGAAGACCTGCGGCATGATGGGCGAAGTGGTGGGGAAATCGGCATCCTTGTGCAAGACCTACAGTTGTCAGCCGCGCGATATCTACGAACGGTACTGGCCCGAGATGGAGCAACTCCTGCAACTTCCCGGAAAAGCCTATCGCGCTCATGTGACCGATGACTTCACCATCCCGGATGATTCACTTCCGCTGGCCAGTTCACATGGCCCGCTACCGGGTCTGGACCCCAACAAGATGGAAGGGGTGGTCCTCGACAACCGTGATGCAAAATTGCAGGGGAACTGGACCAAAGGCCGGGGACTGCCGAAATACGTCGGCTATGAATATCTGTACGCATCCGGCAACTCCCAGGCCACCGCCACATTCCACTGGATCGCAGGTGAATCCAACCCTATTGAAGTCCGTCTGGCCTATCAGCATCACGAAAATCGCGGGACACATGTTCCCATTCAAGTGACCGTGGCCGGTAAAACTTCGGAACAGGTGGTGAACATGAAGACCGCTCCCGCTCAGGAGGATCTGTTCATTTCTCTGGGAACCTTTGAAGTGAAAAAGGGGGACCGGGTGAGTGTCGTCGTGGGAACAGACAAGGCCCAGGGAATCGTGCATGTCGATGCTGTGCAGATTCGCACTGTGAAATAACTGTGAAATAGCGATGAAATAACAGTGTCAGACACAGCAGCCGCGGACTCTCTGATGATGAAGTTGATTCCAAGATGAAAGCCGCTCCAGCCCGGAGAAATCAGGGAAGAGCCATCATCGCCCATGCACTGCGACTGGCGTTGTTGGTGATGATTCTCCTTCTGATGCGCCTGCAACAGTCGCGCATTGTCGCCCAACAACGGGCTGCGGGACTGAATTCCGTTTCTCTGCACCAGCTGCAGATTCTCTTCCCCACAGCCACGGCCCTGGGTGAAGCGGAATCGCATGGTGGGAAAAGAGTCCTACAAGGGACAGAACCGATCGGGTATGTGCTGCAGACGTTTCCCGAGGCTCAGCCTTATCTCGGATTTTCGGGGCCGACCAATACGCTGATCGGTTTTGACCTGCAGGGAAAAATCGTCGGACTGAGTCTGCTCTCCAGCCTCGATACTCGCGATCATGTGGGCCTGATTCGAAACGATCCGCGTTTTCTACAGTCACTCAATGGAAAGGATGCCACACAGGCAGGCAATGCCCGTGTGGACGCCGTCACCGGTGCCACCCTCACCAGTCTGGCAATCCTGCAGGGAGTGCAGGCCCGTCTCGGTCGACATCCCGGCTCTTTGAAATTTCCAGACGCGTATACCCTGGCGGATGCCCGTCGATTCTTCCCCACCGCCGAAGCACTTCTGCGAGATCGGCTGGCTCCGGAACTCTGGCGGGTGGAAGGCAAGAAAAATGAGCCACTCGGCTGGTTGTTATCGAATTCACCCGTTGCGGATGAACTCAGCGGCTATCAAGGACCCACGCGGGCGCATCTGGGGATGCGTCTGGACGGAAAAATCCTCGGGCTGATCGTGGATAAGAGTTTCGACAACGAACCTTACGTCGGCACTGTGCGGGGGGATGAATGGTTTGCTGGAACATTCAACGAGAAGCCCTGGGAAGAATGGGCGAAAACCCGCTGGGAAGAGGCGGGCATCGAAGGTGTTTCCGGAGCCACCATGACCAGCCAGACCATCGCGGAAGGATTGCTTCTGGCTGCTCAGAAAATTGCAGCCTTACGTGCCCAGGCATCACAACAGCAGAGACTCAGCCGGCAATCTCACTGGAAAGCCGTGACCACGATCTCGCTGATCTTCATCGGTCTCGGGCTCGCCACCACGCGGTTGCGTCACATCACCTGGATTCGACCTGTTTTTCAGATCATCCTGATTGTTGTACTGGGACTGATCAATGGAGACCTGCTTTCCATGGCCATGTTCACCGGCTGGGCCCAAAGCGGAATCCCCTGGCAGAATGCCCTGGGACTGATCTCCCTGGCCGCAGCAGCCCTGATCGTGCCGGTTTTCTTCAAGCAGAACCTGTACTGTGATCATCTTTGCCCGCATGGAGCGGTTCAACAACTTCTGCCTCGGCGCTGGAAACTTCGGCAGAAACCCAAATGGTTGATCCGAATACTCTGGACGATTCGTCCCGTTCTACTGGTCCTGATGATCCTGATTCCCATGTTGCAATGGAATCTGAGCCTGGTTGATCTGGAACCTTTCGATGCCTATGCCTGGCGGGCCGCCGGAAATGCCACGCTGACCATTGCGATCGTCGGACTGATTGCTTCGTTGTTCATTCCGATGGGGTATTGCCAGCATGGTTGTCCGACCGGGGCTGTGCTGGGCTATCTGCGCCGTCATTCCCGCAGCGACCAGTTCACGCGTGCGGATGCCTTCGCCTTGACCTTATTCGCCATCGCCGGAGCCTGCTCCCTGCTGTGAATGGACCTGCTGTGAACGGATTTGTTCCGGTCGAAACCCCAGGCCGACAATACGGGCAATCAACCGGCGGAGCAGCGGAGCAAACAGCTGCAACACGCAACGGGCTGGGAATGAGAAGATGGCTGTCCTTCCAAAACCACGACGGGGATCAAAGAGCCGGCGATGAACGAATGCCTGGAGTCGTTGAGTCATTTTGGCCGGCCATTCGCGACGTTGTTGAACCTGCTCCAGATCCTGAATGGTCACGGGGCCGCGCTGCAGCTTTTCCGCCAGCAAGTTGGCTGCTGCCACGGCATCCTGAATGGCCATGTTGATCCCCACTCCTCCGACGGGGGACATGGCATGTGCAGCATCGCCCAGACAAAGGAACCCGGGCAACGCCCATTTCTCTAATCTGTTCATCTGGACCGTGAGCAATTTCACCTGATCCCAACTTTGCAGCTCATTGACCGATTGTTTCAATTCGGGAACCGTCCGCACAATCCGTTCTCGAAATGAGGGCAATCCCTGCGAGCGAATCGTTGCGAACTCCCCTTTGGGAATGACCGTCGCGCATTGCAGGTAATCGCCCCGGTCGATTGTGACCAGCATCTGGCCATTCGAAATATGTCCCAGTGCATATTCTCCCGCAGGTCGTTCCACCTGTGGCAACCGATACCAGAGCACGTCAATCGGCACCCCGAGTTCCTTGAGCGGCAATCCGGATTGTTGCCGCAACCGGGAATCGCGTCCGTCCGCAGCAATCACCAGATCTGCCGAAATATGAATTTCACTTGCCTGAGCCTGTCCGGAATGTGTCCCGATTTCTCCCGATTGGTGAAGATCTGAAGGCGCTTTCGTTGCCTGGGTTGCCGCTGGCACAAGCGGATCGCGCCGGGCCACAACCCCGGTAATACGTCCCTCTGCGGATCGGATCAGTTCTGTGGCCTGCGTTCCCATCATCAATTGAAACCCGGGAAATCGGCGGCCATAGTCCACCATAAAGTTCAGAAAATCCCATTGCGGAGCCAGTGCGATGAATTTGCAATGAGTCGGCAGATGCGAAAGATCCGGCCCCAGGACCATCCTTCCGTTCAGGTCCAGCACCAATCGGGCAAACTGCTGATGCGGGAGTTTCAGAAACTGGTCGAGAATTCCCAGCTCAAACAGGTTCTGCAACGTCGAAGGATGAATGGTGTCGCCGCGAAAGTCCCGGAAGAAATCCTGATGCTTCTCCAGAACAATCACCGGCACACCGGCCCGGGCCAGCAGACAACCGAGCACAATCCCGGCCGGTCCGCCTCCCACGATACAACAACGGGTCTGCAGCAACGTGACTTCTGGCATCGTAGGTCACCACCTTGTTATTGTTCCTTGTTACTGTTCCGAGGGATCTTCGAACATCGTCCCGCACGGTCCTGGCCGTGCTCGCAATATCTTTTTCGTTCCTCAATCCAGGAATCATGCAACAACAGATCCTCCAGAAACAGTCTACCAATTCTTCAGCAGGTGTCTGGGTGAGAGCAAGTTGCGCTGGGTCGGCACAGCGCGCGTTTCGACTGATGATAAAGCAACTCGCCGCGTGACGGAACGGGGTCGATGCGGGGTGAATGCGTCATTTCCGGGTTGGGAATCGTCAATTCTGACAGGGAAAAACCACCTGTTTGCAAAGCGGTCCGGGATTCTGGACAATGTCATTCCGCACCATGGGGAATCGTGTGATCCCGCATCGCAAAATTCGGCCCGTACGAGGCAGACACAGTCATCTCTCGCAGGCATCTCTCACTGGAAGAGGCATCTTATGTTGTTACGCACGCTTTGTCTGACGGTCTGTTTTTCAACTCTGATGCTTGCCCCCGTATGCGGGGGAGCGGATGACGAGACAACAGAATTCAAGGCTCAGGGACTGGTTCTACAGATCCCCAAAACCTGGAAAGAAAAGCCAGCTTCCAACAATTTGAGACTGGCCCAGTTCGAAATTCCAGCCGTCGAAGGTGATCTCGAACCGGCCGAACTGGTGGTCTTTCCTCCCTTTGGAGGAACGATCTCCGAGAATATTAAACGCTGGGTGGGGCAGTTCCAGAATGAAGGACTGCGGGCAGACTTCACCAAAGGGAAGGTCGCCCAGGGAACATACGTCCTGGCAGATCTGTCCGGCACGTTCAACAAACCGGATGGCCCGCCAATTATGCGGAAAACCAAGCCTGCTCCAGACTATCGAATGCTCTCCGTCATGCTGACCACCGAGAAAGAGGGAAACTACTTCCTCAAGTTGACTGGTCCGGAAAAGACAGTGAAAGCTGCCACAGAAGCCTTTCGGAAATCATTCGGCGCGGACAGCACCAAAGAAGAGAAGTACGCATTGTAGTGCCCTGCCAGGGCTTGGATTTGGGACGCATCATCGCGAAACATCCTCCGTTGTCGGACTTCACGTTAAGGTCTCTCCGGATTTTTAGAGTTGGCAAAGCACTCCAGATGGATCGAGTAAGTTGCTCTCGCGTGGGCCCGCGCAGTGCGTTTCGACTGGTGAAACGCAACTCGCCGCGTGGCAAAATGCGGGAGTTTGTGCGCTCTCACACGAGGTGAATGCGTTCTGGTGGCGCAACCACTCAGTCCTGACGGGTTCCCAGGTCACGTCCGCAGGCTCATTGAGGCGGAACATGAACGATGCAGCAACGTCACAAACGCAACATCAAGTGGTGGTCATCGGGGGAGGATTTGGAGGACTGACGGCAGTTCGTCGCCTTAAGTCAGCCCCGGCCCAGATTAAGCTGATCGATAAACGCAATTTTCACCTCTTTCAACCATTGCTCTATCAAGTTGCCGGCGGAGCGTTGTCCCCCGCCAATATTGCCTCTCCGTTGCGAAACCTGTTTGCCAGACAGGCCAATTGCCAGGTCCTGCTGGGAAATGTTTCCCGAATCGATCCGGTTGCCCGGTGCATCACCACAAACGAAGGGGTTGTCTCGTATGACACCCTGATCGTGGCTGCAGGGTCTACCCACAGCTATTTTGGCCAGGATCAATGGGAAAAATTTGCACCGGGATTGAAGACAATTGAAGACGCGACCAATATTCGCGCCAGGATTCTGATCGCCTTTGAAGAAGCGGAAAATGAGCCCGATCCGGTGGTTCGCAGACGCCTGCTGACATTTGTCATCGTGGGTGGGGGACCAACTGGTGTCGAATTGGCCGGGACTCTGGCAGATATCTCCAGGTTAAGTCTGAAGTATGACTTTCGCAGCATCAACCCGGCCGATTCACGCATCATTTTAGTGGAGGGGGCAGACCGTGTCCTCACCCCTTTTCCACCCAGACTCTCACAACACGCGACAGAGTTTCTGCAACAGCGCGGCGTGCAGGTCATGTTGAAGACCCGGGTGAACGATATTCAGGCCGACCATGTTCTGGTGAAAACACAGGATCGTGAGCAGGTCATTGAAACTCGAAATGTGCTCTGGGCCGCCGGAGTACAGGCAGCCCCCATCGGCAAGCAACTCGCCGAGGCGGCCGGTGCGAGCCTGGACCGTTCCGGCCGGATTGTTGTGGAACCGGACCTGAGTTTACCCGGACACCCGGAAATTTTTGTCATCGGAGATCTCGCAAACTATCCCCATCACGGAGAGACTCCTCTGCCCGGCGTAGCTCCCGTGGCCATTCAACAGGGACAGTTCGTCGCACGCCTGATCACCGCCAGACTTCAAGGAACCCCGCTTCCGGAATTCAAATATGTCGACAAGGGAAATCTGGCCACCATTGGGAAATGGTCCGCCGTCGCAGATTTCGGCTGGCTGAAGATCTCCGGACTGTTTGCGTGGATACTCTGGTTGTTCGTTCACCTGATGTACATCATCGGATTCCGGAATCGACTGCTGGTGCTGATCCAATGGGCCTGGAATTTTCTCACGAACGACCGCTCCGCCCGCTTGATTACAGGTGAACAGCAGGTGAGCGATCCCCCAAAAACTCATCTTGAGCAAAAACTGCCGATCGACCTATAGTCCCCTTTCGTCGCTGCGCCCCGACGTCACTGACATCAGTGAGAGATGACATCTGCAGGCTCGCTGGTGACCAATGAGCTCGGATTTGTCGGTGCAGCAAAAAGACCCAAGGAGGGAAAGCTGAATGAAGGTTTTCGGAATGAAATCATCTTTAAGCCTGGCAATTTTACTCTTCGCCAGCACCGCATCTGCTCAAACCGCTGTGGACCCGGGCTTGCCGGTCTATCCTCGAGTGGAAGGAATCAAGGGAAACGTGGTGATGGTCGGGTCCTACACCATGTCTCAGTTGGGAGCGGTCTGGGGAGACAGTTTTCAAAAATTGTATCCGGACGTGCAAATCAAGATCGATCCCAAGGGTTCTGCCACAGCGGTGAGTTCGGTCATCAATGGTGAATCTTCGTTCGGCCTGCTGAGCCGCTCGATCACCGAAGCAGAAGTGAAAGCATTTCACGACAAGTTCGGGTATCTGCCCACGGTGGTGACGCCAGCTCTGGAGCCGATTGCCATCTATGTTCACAAGGAGAATCCCATCTCCTCTCTGAGTCTGGCTCAACTGGATGCGGCTTTCTCCAAAACGCTCAAGCGTGGCGCGACCAAACAGGCCACGACCTGGGGAGATCTTGGTGCATCCGGCAAGTATGCCGCTCTGCCGGTGGTCTGCGAAGCCCGTCGGGATGAAACCGGATCGCAGGTCTTTTTCCAGGCCGCCATTCTCGGCAATGGAGAATTTCGTGATGACCTGCACGACCACGTCAGCAATCTGGAACTGGTCAAAGCCGTCGCGGCCAACCCAGGGTCGATTGGATTCGGAGGGGCGACCTTTGCGACACCGGATGTCAAAATCATTGCATTGAAATGGCGTGACGAAGACCCCGCGATTGATATTCATCAGGCCACGTATCCCCTGGTACGGCCTCTGCAGGTGGTCATTAATCGCCCCCCACAGAAACAACTGGGCGACATCGAACGCGAATTCCTGAAATTCGTCTTCAGCCAGAAAGGCCAGCAGGATGTGATTCTGGGTGGATTCGTTCCAGTTCAGGCCCGCGCCGCCCAGATTGCACTGGATGCCATGGACCTGCGCACTCTCAATTAGATTGTTCGTGGTGATGATGGCTGTGACGTCTGGTATGGATTTCACAGCACAGGCACCTCGAACGCCATTCAGTACTTCCAAGTCTGATCGGGCAAGTCTGATCGGGCAAGTCTGGTCGGGCAAGTCTGGTCGGGCAAGTCTGGTCGGGTGGAGAAAAAGGTTCAGAGGTCGGGAGCAGAGACGAGGGAAAAACCTGCAATCCGTTGAATTTCCAGACCTCTGATCCCTGCCCTCGCGCCATTACTGCACTGCACACTTGGAACGACCGTCACCAGTCATCTCTATTTATATTCATACGCTCCAGGAGCAGACCAATGAAACGGATTTCATTTGCCGCCACTCTGCTGGCCGGCGCAATTGCCATCGGGCCGGGAAAGACTGCGCATGCGATTGACATCACTCGTGGAACGAACAATCCACAGTCGATCGCGCCGCAGAACAATCTTTACAACCCCAGCACCTTGCCCGGACAAGGGTTCTATAGTAATGGTCTGGGAAATACGAACGATCCGTTCTTCAATCCCAATCTGACCAACCCCAACCTGACATATCCAAGCTATCCCGGGATTGGAAACCCGATTTCCCCCACGGTTCCCAATCCCGTTACGTACCCCGCAGCAAATGATGCCGACCGGAATCGGTTCACCACACCCCAGCCATCATACGTGGCTCCAGGCGGATCAACAGGCAACACGCAACTCAAGAAGTGGCGTCTGGGGGTCTATTCCAAAGACCTGGATACGGGCGTGAAAATTCACGACGTGGTCAATGGCGCTGCTGCTTACCGTGCGGGACTGGAAATTAACGACACCATCATTTCGGTGAATGGATATCAGGTCGGATATGTGAACGGGCAACTGTTCGACTGCGGGACAGAATTTGACCGTTCCGCCGATAAGAATGGCTGGGTCACATTGCTGGTTCAGAACAATCGCGACGGGAAACTGATCAACGTGCCCGTGCAACTGGATTCCCGGTTGTCGACGCTGAATGGCTCGATTGCATTGCAAAACCGTCAGAATCTGCCAGCCAATGCCATCGTCAATGTGGAGCTGAAAGAGATCATCGGCAATAATGCCAATCCGATCACCTTCGCCAGCACCCAGGTGGACAAGATCACTCAATATCCCATCCCGTTCAGCCTGGACTATGATCCGGCACATGTCACCCAGAATGGCCGGTATGTGGTTTATGCCAGCGTGCTGGTGAATGGACGCGAAGTCTATCGTACCTCACAAATGCAGCCCATTCAGGCCCAGCAAGGGGGGATTCGGACAGTTTCGCTACAATTGGATCAGGTTCAGCCGAGTTCGGGCCCCTATCCCAATGCTCCGCAGGTTCAGTTGGGTGAAGAAGCTCAGATTGCCCAGATTGTGAAATGGTTTAACGATTACATTGGTCGTAATCCTTCGGACCGCGAGCTGGTGGCCTATCTGGGAGCGATTCGTCAGGGACAATCCATGGCTCAGATTCAGCTCAGTCTGCTGGCAAACGAAAACTTTTTCAATCGTTGTGATGCGGACAAGAAGGTCTATATTGAGCGTATGCACCAGATGCTGATCGGCCGCAATCCGACCCAGGCAGAATTGAACTACTGGGTGGCGCGTTATGATGCCCAAGGTGGAATTCGCCGCAATCTGGCGCAGGAATTCCAGGGAGCCTTAGGAATCTATTAGAGCAACCTGCCCACCGTGAAGGTGTCTGGACTGATTGTTGGCGACATGCCGCATGGCAGTGCCCGGCCCGAAAGGTGAATTCGCTCTCAAAGACCATGGATAAGAAATCCCGCATAAAACAGGACTCGGATGCTCCCTCCGCATCCGGGTCCTGTGTTTTTGTTTTGAAGATTAAATAGAACACAACCCTTTTTGAACACAAATCTTACGACCAGATGAGTCGTATTCACCAAGGTCTCCCCCGGGGACGTTGCTCGGGTGCTGCCAGGACAGAGTGTCGTCCCGCCGAGGCTTCGAATTCGACCGATTAGAAAGCCGGAAACCTCGTGATTCTTGACACATCCGTTCAGGACGCTTATTGTTAATGATCGGCTCGCAAGAGCAGGCGTCGATTTTACGAAACCTGTCCGGCTACGGCTGGAATAGCTGAGAGGCTTGTCATGTAGGCATTGGCGTTGACAACGGCCGGTGCTCGACAACCAACAGTGCCCGGGAAGTCTTTCCTGGATCGCTGTTGGGCGTGGCCGGTTTACCAGGTGACGGATTCGACGAGTGGGACATCGGGCCCGCTCTTTTTTTTCACCTAAAACGTTGGCAGTAAACGCTCATGAATGGCATAGAGGTCTTACGCATTGTTGACGCCATCCATCGCGATAAGGGCATCGATAAGGAAATTGTGTTCAGCGGTATCGAAGCCGCTATTCTCTCCGCTGCCCGCAAGCATTATGGCGAAGATCGCGATATTGTCATTTCCATTCATCGCACGACCGGCGACGCCACTGCCACGCTGGAGAATTCTGAAATCCCCCCGCAGGAGCTGGGAGATTTGCTGGGACGGATTGCCGCCCAGACCGCCAAGCAGGTGATGATTCAGAAAATTCGTGAAGCGGAACGAGACGCTCTTTACGACGAATTCAGCGAACTTCGCACCCATCTGGTCAACGGCACAGTGGTCCGCGTCGATCATGGTGTCGCCTCGGTCAATCTCGGAAAAGTGGAAGCCATCCTCCCCCGCAGCGAACAGATCCCCGGAGAATCTCATCGAGTCGGAGATCGCGTGCGAGCCGTCGTGCTGGAAGTTCGCAAGGCCGGCAGCCGTATTAAAGTCGTCCTTTCGCGGACACATCCTGAACTGGTCCGGCGATTGTTCGAGGTTGAAATTCCGGAAGTTTCCGAACATGTCATCGAAGTTCGTTCACTCGCCCGGGAAGCAGGATATCGCTCAAAAGTGGCTGTTTCCTGTAACGATAACAACATCGATTGCGTGGGTGCCTGTGTCGGTGTTCGCGGTTCGCGAATTAAAACGATTGTGGACGAACTGGACGGGGAAAGAATCGACATTGTACGCTGGAGCGATTCGCTGCAGGTACTGATTCCGAACGCGATGCAGCCGGCCGAAGTCGAAGATGTGATTTTATGCCAGATGCTGGGCCGGGTGATCGTTCTGGTTCGCGAAGACCAGTTATCGCTGGCGATCGGTAAAAAGGGTCAGAATGTCCGCCTCGCATCAAAGCTGGTGGGCTGGGACATTGAAGTCATGACCCAGGAAGAACTGGATGAACAACTTGAACGCTCTGTGGGAGCGTTCAGCCAGGTGCCGCATATTACTCCGGAACTGGCGGAAGCATTGGTCTCGCAAGGCTTCTTCAGCTTTGAAGACCTGTCGGTCATCGAACCCGATCATCTCAATCAGCTCAGCGAGCTGACACCGGAGCAGATCGACGAAGTTGTGACCTATGCAGAAAAGGAAGCAGAACGGGAAGAGCACGAAACCGATCGCCGCAAGGCCATCGAGCGGGACGCCAAACGCGTCGAACGCGAAGCCGCCGAACTCGACGCCATGACTGGCAATCGGCTGGGCGACGCCCCGGAAGAGGATGCGAACGCCCCGGTACCATCTGTCAATGGAGCTGTCGAGGAAGCTGAGCCAGAAGTCAACCCGACTGCTGCGGAAGTTTCATCTGAAAGTGCAGACTCCCCGGATGTGCCGGAAGAAGCCTTCGATGAGGAGTCTGAACCGTCCTGAGTGGAGCAGAAAGTTGCTGCCACACAGAAATTCAGTGACAGCAGGGACAGCCAAGAGGGAAGGCGTGATTTGTGTCAAACACGCCAAGACGTCTTCTGTCATGGTTCGCGGCCAGAGCAGAAGATCAGATTTAGAGGGGTGACGATTGAAAATCCGCATCTTCGCATTAGCGAAGGAACTCGGTTTTGACAGTAAAGACCTGATTCAGCACTGCAATGACGCAGGCCTGGATGTGAAAAGCTCGCCATTGGCGAGCATCACCCCCGCCGAGCGCGATGTGCTGATGCAGCACCTGAAGGCGCAGCAGTCGTCCTCATCCCCTGTGGATGTCCCTGCTCCTGCCGCCACAGGAGGAGTGCGTCTCGAGCCGCGCCGGGAAATGCAGGGGCGAGAAATCCGTGACCTGGGAGGTCCTCTCGCCACACAACTGAAAACCCGTCGACCTCCCCGCAAGGAATCTGCTGCCTCCCCCGAGACAGCAGAGACACAAACTGCTCCCCCGGAAGCCGCTCCAACTCCACCAGCTGAACAAGCTGCCCCGGTCGCGGAAGCCCCAATCTCTGCGAGCCCGCCCCCGGCGGACGTTGCAGAACCGGTCGTGGAAAGTGCCGTTCCAGCTTCCGCCCCCGTGCCACCGACTCCCTCCCCCGAACCAGCAGCTACTCCTTCAGTTGTTCCACCTATGGTCTCCACTGTCCCGGTCTCGATTGCACCGGAAGCTCCTCCAGTCCCGGATTCTGCACCAGATGCTCCCCAGGTTCCAGCTGCCGAGTCCTCCGACTCGCCTGATAAACCAGCACCGATCACACGCTCGGATTATGTGGCATCGTCCGGTCGCAGCGCTTCCCCTATCCGGGAGATGAAACCACATGGATCGATCCGTATTACGGAGGATCGACCGCTGCGAACGCTGTCGGAATCGCCTCCCATTCGCCGTGACAAAAAACGTGGCCCCGCACTCCCCAGTCTGGCGACACCGAACTTCAAACCGAGTATCGTCAAGAAAACAGATGAGCCAATTCATAAGCCGGACCTTCCGCTGACCGGCGATGTCTTAAAGAAAAACAAGCTGGCGGACATTCTCAAAAAGAACCGGGACGAATCCGTTCGGCGCCCCACCAGTGTCGAAGAAGAAGAAAAGGTTCCCGCCGGGAAAGGCCGTCCGGGCGCGCCAAATCGCGGTCTCGGCCTGGAAGAGGCCCGCGAAGCACGCCGGCGACGACGTGCAAAATCCAAGGGGGGCGCCGACGATGATGATGGCGTCATCCATAAAAACGTCAAACGTCAGCGGCGCATGAATTCCGTCGTGGAACGTAAGACCTCTGCAACGATTTCCACCCCCATCTCTGTGCGCAGCCTGTCCGAAGAACTGGGACGGCCAGCCCGCGATCTGCTGACGATTCTCTTCAGCCAGGGCCGGATGGTGACCATCAACGACATCCTGGAAGAGGAAGTGGCACTCGAAATCGCCATGGAACTGGGCGTCGATCTGGAAATCCAGCAGGAAGAAGACTTCGAAGAAGTCCTGGCCAGCCGCCTCAATCCGGAAGCTCAAGGTGGGGATGTGGAAACGGTACCTCGGCCCCCCATTATTACGATCCTCGGACACGTCGATCACGGCAAAACAACGCTTGTCGACCGCATCCGTTCCGCCAACGTGGCCGCTGGAGAAGCGGGCGGAATCACCCAGCATATCGCCGCGTACCAGGTGGACTACCAGGGTCAGAAATTGACCTTTGTGGATACTCCGGGACATGCTGCCTTCGGTGAAATGCGGGCTCGTGGTGCCAATGTCACAGATATTATCGTGCTCGTCGTGGCTGCGGACGACGGCGTCATGCCGCAGACCGTGGAATGTATCAGCCACGCCAAGGCCGCGAATGTCCCCATTATCGTGGCCATGAATAAATGCGACTTGCCCTCGATTAACGAACAGCGGGTCCTCACCGAACTCGCCCAGCATGGGATTCTGCCCGCAGAATGGGGCGGCGATGTGGAAGTGATTCGTGTTTCCGGACTGGTCGGAACGGGAGTGGACAAGCTGCTGGAAACACTGCTGGTCACCGCGGAATTGAACGATTATCGTTCTCCCGTCAATGTGCCGGCGGATGGCGTCTGCCTGGAAGCATTTCGAGACGAAGGCCGTGGGCCGCTGGCCTGGGGGATTGTCCGCATGGGAACGCTGCATGTCGGCGACCTGGTTCTGTGCGGGCCGGCCTATGGTCGAATTCGCGCCATGTACACGGATCGCGGCGAGGAAATTCAGACAGCAGGGCCCTCCACTCCGGTGAAAATTGCGGGACTCAATGAGGTTCCGGGAGCTGGTGATCACCTGTATGTCATGGATGACATTGAACAAGCTCGAGAATTCGCTGAAGAACGCCAGGTACGCGGTCGTACTGCCGCCCTGGCAGGACGGGGCGGGCCGGTCTCGCTGGAAGAGTTCTTTGCTTCGCGCCAGGGGAGTGGAATCAAAGATCTGCCCTTGATCATCAAGGCGGATGCGCCTGGCTCGCTGGAAGCCATCCGGCACGAACTGGAGAAGTTCGAGCATCCGGAAGTGCGGATCAAGATTCTGCACACCGGCGTGGGAGGGGTCAACGAAAGCGACGTTTATCTGGCCGCCAGCACGGGCGCGATTATTGTCGCGTTTCACGTGGTCGCGGAAGATCGTGCGGAAGCTCTGGCTGCCCAGGAAAGGGTGGAGATTCGCCGTTACCGAGTGATCTACAACGTCACCGACGATATTCGTCAGGCACTGGAAGGACTGCTGGACCCGGAAAAAGTGGAAGTCACCAGCGGTCGGGCACTGGTCCTGCAGACATTCAGCATCAGCCGCGTGGGCACCGTGGCAGGCTGCCGAATCCTCAATGGAACGATCGACCGCAACAATCGGGTCCATGTCATTCGCGACCAGACGGTTCTCAATCACTATAGCATCGCCTCCCTGAAGCACGGGAAAGACGATGTTCGTGAAGTCCGTCAGGGCTTCGAGTGTGGTATCCGGCTGGATGGTTTTAATGACATGAAGGAAGGAGACATCCTCGAAGCCTATCGCATCGAAGAACGGAAGCGTTCACTGGATGAGTGAGACTTCCGGGGCTGGTCGGTTCGTGCTGGTCAATGCCAGAGCCCTTCAGGTGGCACAAGATCCTGCACCCTGAAAACTTTGAGCGTTGGCAAGACAGATGGTCCCGGGGCCAGGTTGCATCCTGAACAGCACCGGGATGCCCGGTTTCCGGCGCGGTCGACGGAATTTGACCGCGAATCAAGTGTTTGATGTTGCCCGAAATCTTCTCGTGGCAGAAAAACGTCGACATTCCTTTACGTTGTGGACATTGGATTATTTATGTCATCACGTCGAACCGCCAAAGTCGCCCAGGCGATTCGTCAGGTCGTGAGTTCCGCGATCCTCTTCGAATTGCGAGACCCACGCGTCAAAAACGTGACCGTCCTGCATGCCGAAGTGGCTGGAGACCTGCGGACTGCGAAAATCTTCATCAGTGTTCTGGGAGACGAGAAAACCGAACAGCTCTCGATGAAAGGACTGGAGGCAGCACGCGGCTGGATCCAGTCTCGAATTGCCGCTGAACTGGACCTGAGACTGACTCCAGTCCTCACGTTCGTTGTCGATCACGGAATCAAAAAGAGTATTGAGATCTCCAAACTGCTGCGAGAACTGCACCCTCCTGTCGAGGGAGAGGAATCCGTAGAAGAACTCACGGAGATCGAGAGCGAAGAGGACGAAGAGCCCGCGGACGAAGAAGAATGAGAGAAAAGAAAGGGGTTGGAGATCAGAAACCAGGGGTCAGGGAAAGGAAGAGCCAGATCAATGGCATGTTTCCGAGATCCTCTCCCCGAGATCCTCACCCTTCATCTTCGAGCAAATTGGTTTTGTTCGCGGCACTTGCAAGTATTATCCTATTCACCATCTGGACCTGCATTAGCGGGAGGCATCGATGCCTGCCAAATCATTGAAGGCAGCTGACAAGCAGAATATCCTGAAAAAGCTCGTCACCGAGATGAAACGCCGATATGGCGGAACGGTCCCGAAGCAGACCCGTTCCACTTTCGAGACACTGCTTTTTGCAGCTTGTCTGGAAGATGTGGGGCACGCAGAGGCAGAAACAGCCTATGCACATTTGCTCGAGCCGTTTTTTGATCTCAATGAGATCCGCGTCAGTTCGGTCACGCAAATTCAACAGGCCCTGGGAGATCTTCGCGGAGCGGACTGGAAAGCCTTGCGCATTCGAGAAGCACTGCAGCATGTCTTCGAGAAATTTTACGCCTTCGATCTGGAGTTTCTGAAGCGAAAAACGCAGGAACAGGCGATCAAAGAACTGCAACTGGTGCCCTATCAGACGCCGTTCATTCGCGGTTATGTCGTGCAGCACATGCTGGGCGCACATGTTCTGCCAATCGATCAATCCATGGTTCAGCTCCTGCAATGGCTGGGTCTGGCCGACGCCGGGGCCGATCACGAATCCGCAGCGGAAGAAGTGAAAGCGGGACTCAAAAAAGCGGAAGGAGTTCAATTCTGCTATCTGCTGAAATGCGTTGCGGTCGATCCCGAATTGCGGGAGCATTTTGAAGATCCTCCCACGACAGAAGAGGAATCCGATCCGTTCACCGCTGCCAACCGGCTGGTGGACCTGTTCAAAAATCCCCAGAAGAAAAAGAAGAAGGCCAAGCCTGCTCCGGTTCCCACACCTGCTGCAAATAAAGCTGCGTCAAAAGCTTCGGCCGCCAAAGGGGCTGCCGGAAAAGCAGCAACTGGAAAAGCGACAGCAGGAAAAACCTCCGCGACAAAGGTGCCTGCGGCAAAAGCTGCCGCGGTGAAATCCGTGGCAGTAAAGAAGCCGGCAAAGAAGAAGACCAGCGAACGGACCATCTCCGGCAAAGCCAAACCCGCAGTCGCCCGCAAGGTCACCAAAAAGGTGCCGGCTGCCCCCAAAAAGAAAACAAACCGCCGCCGAACAAAATAATGGACCGGGCACATGCTCCGGATGGGAATCTCTCCAGACCGCTGTTGACCCGCAACTTCGATTCAAAGGAAAATCAGGAGACCCGAAAGGTCATGCAGTCGTTCAAGTGTGATCGCATTGAAGAAAGAAGAAAGGGAACAGCATCCACTGTCATCTTTTCCTTCTTCCTTTTGACGTTCCTTTGGATCGAGCTTCCAAACCCGGAGATACTGTCACACCCTCGGCAAGAAGGACAGGGCGCATCGCGCCAGCAGCAGGGAGGCTGAAGATGACATTCGAAAAGGTGCGGTGGTGCGCGGAATATCTGGTCTTTCGCAGCTTCGCCTGCGTCGTGGAGGTCTTATCTCCCAGACAAATTTCCAGATTGGCGGAACTTCTGGCCTGGGTCATCATGAACCTGGTTCCCCGGCGTGCCAGCCGTTACGACCTTGCTTATAAAAATCTGCGCTGCGCTCTGGGCGACGACGTTGCCGAAGACGAAATCCACGAAACCATCCGCCGCATGTGGGTCCATTTGTTTCGTCTGGTAGGGGAAGTGATTCAGTTTCCCCGCAAATGCCGATTGGAAAACTGCCGCGAAGTGATGACGTTTCGTAATCGTTCCGCCAGCGTTCGTGCCCTCAATTCCGGCCGGCCCGTCTTTCTGGTCGGCGGCCACTTTGGCAACTGGGAAGCCTCGATTGTCACTTTCGGTGTCTTCGGATTGCAAATGGGTGTTGTGGCCAGAAAGCTCGACAATCCGTATCTGCATGCCTGGTTCTCAAAGTCTCGCGAGCAAACAGGGCATCAGCTCCTGCTCAAAAGCGGGGGCTGGGATGGAATGTCGGATCTGATGCAGGCGGGGGGAAACCTGGGCCTGCTCTGCGATCAGGATGCTGGACGGCGCGGTGTCTTTATCAATTTCATGGGACGCCCCGCATCGACATTCCGCTCCATCGCACTGATGGCCCTCGAAGCCAAAGCACTCATTGTCGTTGGATATGGCCGCCGTGTCCCGGATCATTTTGACGAAGCCCGCTGGGCACAGTTTGAAATTGGCTGTGAGGAAGTCATCGACGTGAACGAGATTCACGCGGATGATGAAATTCATGAAATTACGCAGCGATTCTCACGCGCCCTGGAACGGGCCATTCTTCGTGCTCCCGAACAATACTTCTGGTTACACAATCGCTGGAAAAGCGTCCCCCGGGAAAAGAAAGCCGGTTCGCTTAAAAAGGCTGGATAGAGCGCCTGACTCCCGTATTGTCCGTCGTGCACGTGGACACTCGCGGAGAGAATCCAACGATTCATCGTTTCGCTGCAGACGAGAGCGAAACGATCAATCGGTCGATACGGGGAGAAATGCGCTCCAGGCGAGAGGGTCAACCGTGCTGTTCTGGCAGGTTCTCGAATGGCGGCCCCCCTCTTGGGAAACGAGAACCATTGAAACAACTCCGGCTCGAAACATTTGCCATACCTCTGGCTGCAAATGACCCTCCCGGGGTCGCCATGGCTTTTCCATGACGACGCAAAAATCAACGGCGATCTCGCGTCCCTTTCTTTCCGCAAGCTCCCTTCCGGCCCTGCACGGGCTGCATTTCTTGTGTTGAAGCTCTTTCTTGCGGATCACCACAAATCACGCCAAAAAATCGTAGATTTTTGATTGCAGGACTAATTTAACATTGTATAATAATGTTATTCGCATGCATTTCACTCACATGCGATCTACGGGCTCTCTGCCTGACCGTGTCTTTGCCGTGCCAATTTTTACAAAGCATTTCACTGTTTCGGCTCGCCCGGCAATTTCAAAACGCAATTCACAAAACAAAATAAAAGATGTTCGAATTGGGCCGCCTTTCATTAATTTCTCATTTCTAAGGAACGTTTACCATGCGCCTGTTTCAAAAATCCCGAGCCGGGTTCACCTTAATCGAACTCTTGGTGGTCATTGCGATCATTGCTGTCTTGATCGCCCTGCTGCTGCCTGCTGTGCAGCAAGCCCGCGAAGCTGCCCGCCGCAGTCAGTGCAAGAACAATCTCAAGCAACTGGGACTGGCGATGCACAATTATCACGATGTGCATCAGTGCTTCCCGGGTGTCAGCTACGACAACGAAAATAATGGCGGTGACGAGAACATTCATGCCAGCTATTCGTGGTCCGTATTCCTGTTTCCTTATCTCGAACAAACTGCAGCATACAACCTTCTCAGTCCCGGAGCGCCCAGGCGCATGCATGATGCAATCAACGATGCCGTCTTGCGGCAGGTCATGCAGACTCCCATGCCGATGTTTCGCTGTCCTTCAGACACTGGTCCAGTCTTGAACAATCACTATCCGATCAATAATGGGACTGGAACTGCGACGGCCCGTGTCGATATCGCCACCTCCAACTATGTGGGAGTCAGCAGTGCCGGGGACATCCGGCGTGATAACACCAACGGCACGTTTGTGTCAGGAACCCCCGTTAACGGGAATCGCTACAGCGTGCGAGGAATGCGTGATATGACAGACGGAACCAGTAACACGATGATGATCGGCGAACGGGCCTTCAAGCTCGGTGCGGTCGAATTAGGGGCAGCCACCATCTTCGGTCACAACGGAAACAGCGATATCGAAGGAAATCACGACTACAGTAATGGTTTCATATCGGTTGTGGCAGGTGGAAAAACTCATATCAACGAGGTTGCCTTATGCGGAGCTGGTTGCAATGACGTCGATGGGCGCCAAGGGTTTGCGAGTGTCCATACTGGAGGTGCCCATTTCCTGGGAGGAGACGGTTCCGTCCACTTCATCAGCCAGAACATCGACCATCGAATTGGCGAGGCGACCGACTCCCTTTATGAGTATCTGATGAATGTCGCAGACGGCAATCCGGTCGGGGAGTTCTAGAGCCCTGCCAGGGCTTGGTTTTGGGGTGCGTCATCACGAAACGTCCTCCGTTGTCAGACTTGGTGTTAAGGCGATCCCCGTTTTTTAGAGTAGACGAAGTACTCGAGTACATTGCTCTGGCGTGAGCCCACGCAGCGCGCGTTTCGACTGAGAGAAGACGACGCGCCGCGTGGCAGAACGCAGTCGATGGGGAGGAGTCATGCGATTTAACGTAGACTGTTCACCACCGGCGAGGCAAACCTTTTCGTGATTTCCATCCTTCCTGATCGAGCAACCTGATCGACCAGATCGTGTCGAGAGTTCCAAAATATGAACCGCATTTTTGTTCTGAGTTTGAGTCTGTCAGTTGTGATCCTGGCAGGTTGTGGTCCCAGTGGCCCCGCGATCGGACAGGTCTCAGGGACCATCACACTGGATGGCCAGCCCGTTGAAGAGGCCATGGTCTTCTTTGAACCAGTGACGGGAGGCAGAAGTTCCACAGCCATGACCGATGCCGATGGAAAGTATGTCCTCAATTACGTCGGCACAGAAAAAGGGGCGCTGGTGGGTGAACACGTGGTCAAAGTGACCAAGGTTCGTCCAGCGATCTATGACGACTCCGGGAAGGTGACAACTCCTGGAGTTCCTGAACTCTTCCCAATATCAGCGAATACAGAATCGACTCTGAAAGCCACTGTGAATAAGGGAAAGAACACGATCGACTTTCCGATCACGTCTAAGTAGAGCGCATTTGCCCCGCCATCAACCGATTGCCCCATCATCGACCCATTGATCGTTCTCGGTGTCGTCTGCAGCGAAACGATCAATCGGTCGATTCTCTCTGCGGGTATTCACGCGCATGACGGACAAATACGGAAGTCATGTGCTAGAGCGCATTCACCCCATACAGGCCGCGTTCCGCCACGCGGCGAACTGCCTTTCATCGGTCAAGACGCGCGCTGCGCGGGCCCAGGCCAGAGCAACTTGCTCTACAGGATGCCATGGAGTGGGCCGCCGCGCGCTGCCAGTTGATCGACACGACGAGTGATCTCTGGATTCTCAACCAGCGGCGGTGCATGCTGGGGTTTGATTCTGGCATCAATCACCAGCATTCCTCGGCAACCCCAGTGTTTGGCCTCCACAAAAGACTCCACGCCGTCGAGATCAACAGCAGGGTTGGACCGGGTAAAGGTGACCCACAAAAAATTGTTGAAAGATCTCGCAGTGAATTCAGAATCATCCACCAAGACACACAGCGGCACTTCATCAGACTGCGGGAAAGGTATAAACATCTGACAGAACGTCTGCAGGACTCCATCGTTTTGTGCCCGGCAGACTGGAGCTTCCACGACCAGAATCCCGGGCAATGCCAGACGGGGATGCCGAAACCCATCCGGCAACCTGAGTGCGCCGGGAATCTCTGTCGCCAGAGTCCGTTTGACCGGACCGGCGCAAGCGATCACCACTTTCGATCCGGAGTTGAGCCCTTCGCCGGAATAGTCCAGCGTATCAATCGTGGTTTTCGTCTGAAAATGCAGGTCGCGTCTCCAGTCCACCCGCTGCAGCAGGTGCGTGATGAACCGGGAAATGTCATGCAGGTGGAGTTGCGGATCATCTTCGCTGGCCGCAATGAGCAGATATTTGGCCAGCGAGAGTTGACCTTGACCGAGGATCGCGTTGGCCTGCGTCAGAATTTCCTGAGGGTGCCGCTCAATGGCATACGGGACATAGCGTTCGCTTCCCAGGGCCAATAGCAGCGGATGAACTCCCGCCGCATCCACAGCATGCACCGCCTTGACTCCCGGAAGCACCGCAGGAATGGCGGGGCCGGTGATTTCATGAATGATTTCCCCGAAGGACGTATCTTCCTGAGGAGGCCGACCAACAACGGTGAACGGCCAGACAGCATCTTTTCTGTGCCAGACACGTTCGACATTCATCACGGGAAAATCGTGTTGCAGACTGTAATATCCCAGATGATCGCCAAACGGCCCTTCGGGGAGAAGGTGCTGTGGGTCAATCGTCCCCGAGAGACAGAAATCAGCCTGTGCAATCAGCGGCAGTCCTGAACGCTGTCTGATCAATTCGACCCGGTGTCCTCCCAGAGCGCCGGCGAACGTGAGTTCCGAAAGTCCTTCCGGCAACGGCATCACGGCAGACAGGATCAGCGCGGGCGGTCCGCCGACAAAGACGTTCACCTGGAGTGATTCCTGACGGCGGATGGCAGCGGCATGATGCACCCCAATGCCGCGATGAATCTGATAGTGCAATCCCACCTGCTGATTGGAAGCGTATTGATTCCCTGCCAGTTGCACGCGGTACATGCCAAGGTTGGATTTCTGCCAGCCGGGATGATCCGGATGTTCGGTATAGACTGCGGGCAACGTAATGAATGGTCCGCCATCACCCGGCCAGGAGGTCATCTGCGGCAGTTGGTCGAGGGTGGTCTGGCAGTCCATGATGGGGCCCCGTCTGCGAAACCTGGGCTGCATCGCCCAGGCGGTGGGCAATGCCCGGGCGTATCGCCAGGGGGCTTTCAGGGCTTGTGCCGGGTCAATTTTGAGTTCGACCAGTCGCTGGACAAGGTTCAATGTATCGCGGAACATGAACCGGGTTCTTTTCGATGTTCCAAACAGGTTGCTGACCATCGGAAAGCGGCAGCCCGCCACGTTCTCAAACAGCAGTGCCGGGCCGCCGGCCTGATAGACACGTCGCTGAATTTCTGCCGCTTCCAGATGAGGATCGATCGGTGGCGAGATCCGGAGCAATTCGCCGGCCGCTTCCAGATCCTGCAGACAGGCCCGCAGATGACGATAACCCATAGAAATCACCCGCGACATGAATCAAGAGAGATCCGTGGGATGTGGATGAACGCATCTGAATATCAACTCAAGCGGACATCCACACGAATCGGTGCGTCTTGACGCATCCTACAGAACGACTGCCTCGTCTCTCTAAAAATTGGGATTCGCCTCAACGCAAAGTCCGACAACGGAGGACGTTTCGTGATGACACACCCCAAATCCAAGCCCTGACAGGGCTCTACGCCGAAATTGTCTGGGAGACTTGCTGCATGTAACGCAGGCTTTCATTGGCGATGACTTCTGCTCCGGGGGAATAGTCGAAGACTTCCACGGAGACCCAGCCGTTGTATCCGGTCGCCTTCAGTGCTTCAAAGATCGGTACGAAATCGACATCCCCCATCCCCGGTCCTCGCAAGTTGGCATCGTTCGCATGAAAATGCTGTGTGATCCCTGCGAATTGATGAATCAACTCCGGCAAAGGAGTCCCCTCCCCCAGCATCGCTTTCACATCCTGATGCAGTGCCAGGTTGGGATGACCGACGGCAGTAATGATCTCCGCTGCCTCCTGGCAGGTGTTCATGAAATTCGTCTCTTTGGTAGTCAGCGGTTCGAGCAGTAGCGTGACCCCACGATCGGCAAGCTGGGGTAAAGCAGCCTGGAACACGTCGATGGCATTCGCCGTGGCCTGCTTGCGAGTCATCCCTTCTTCCAGATTTCGCTGTTGAGGCGAACCGAGCACCATCAGGGTTCCGCCCAGATCCGCACACAAATTCCCCAGCGTCACCAGATAGTCTGCCGTTTTCCGTCGCACGGATTGATCGGCGGTTGTCAGATGCAAGCCGCTGGTCTTGGCCAGCAGCCAATGCAGGCCGATGATTTCCAGACCATAGCGTGCAGCTGTCTGTTTGAGATCGGTACGTTGTTGGGGAGTGACATATTCTGCGCGATCCGCCAGCGTGAACGGGGCCACTTCCACCCCGGTATATCCCGTCTTAGCGATAAATTGACACTGCTGGTCAAAGCTCCAGCCCGTGAACAACTCCTGACAAATTGCAAATTTCATAGCGAATAACGGTTTCCGGGCCAAAGGAGCTTCAGGTGCCGCGAACAAAAATCACTTAAGCACTTCTGCCGTGTTACGGCTTCGTTTCAGGATACGTCATAGCAAAAACGTCCTCCGTTGTCGGATTTGACGTTCACAGCCTGTTGAAAAGCTATGGAATCCCGGCCAGACAGAAATGTCCGGCCCACCTTTTTCAATGATCCAGAAGCTTCTGGTGGCACAGACTTTCTGTCTGTGAGTTTTTCAACAGGCTGTGAACGTCTATCCGAATATTTAAAGTTGACAAACCGCTACTCATCATCTGCGTCTGAAACCACTGCCACCAGGTCATAGTCGTCGGCTTCCACGATGGTGACGGGAATCATTTGTCCCGGTTGCAGGTTTTCACCCTGAACTAGAACGTTCCCATCAATTTCTGGAGCATCGGCGAAGGTACGGCCGATCCAGATGCCTGGTTCGTCAGAGGCTTCATCAATGAGGCAGTCCAGTTCGTAATCCACCATGTTCTGCCCCCAGTCGAAGGCGATTTGCTGCTGAACTTCCATTAACGTATCACGGCGTTCGAGCTTGATCTCTTCCGGCAAGTGGCCATCCAGTTTCAAGGCTGGGGTGCCTGGTTCCATAGAATATGGGAAGACTCCCATCCGTTCAAACCGGGTCTCTTCAACAAAGTCGCACAGTTCATCAAACTGTGCATCCGTCTCACCCGGAAAGCCGACGACGAAGGTGGTTCGCAGCACCAGATTCGAAATCCGCCGGCGAAGTTTCTGGACCAGTTCCACGGTTTTATCGCGGTTCACGCGCCGCTGCATTCGCTTGAGAACCTGTGAATTGATGTGCTGCAGCGGCATGTCCAGATAGGGCAGGATTTTTTCGGACTCGGCAATGGTGTCGATGAGTTCATCTGTGAAGTTCACCGGGTACAGATACATCAGGCGAATCCAGTCGACTCCATCGACCTGTTCGAGTTGTCGCAGCAGTTCCGCCAGCCGGACTTCGCCGTAATAATCCATGCCATAATAGGTGGTATCCTGTGCCACCAGAATCAGTTCCCGGACTCCATCGTTGGAGAGTTCACGGGCCTCTTCCAGAATCATTTCGATCGGCTTGGTCACATGCTTGCCGCGCATCTTGGGGATGGAACAGAACGTGCATGTCCGATCGCAGCCTTCGGAGATTTTCAGATAAGCATAATGGCTGGGCGTGATGCGCAGACGGGCTCGATCATCCTGAGCGCGAATGGCTGCGGGGCGGAAGAGTTCTCGTTGTTCGCGATGCCCCCCCACCAGCCGGTCCGCCACCTGTGTGATTTCGTCCCGTCCAAAGACACCGACGATATGATCAATCTCCGGCATCTCTTCCAGCAGCGATCCCCCCACTCGTTCTGGGAGGCAGCCGGCAACAATCACTCCCCGGGTTTTCCCGGCTTTCTTCAGGTCGAGCATTTCCTGAATGACCGCCTTGGACTCCTTCCGGGATTCATCAATGAAACCGCAGGTGTTCACGATCACAAAATCAGCCGCTTCCGGCTCCGACACCAGCGTATAACCATCCAGGGCCAGGCTTCCCAGCATCTTTTCGCTGTCTACAAGATTTTTAGGGCAACCCAGGCTGATGAACGCATAGGTCCCTTTCCCGGTGCCGCTCCCCTTGAGCACTTGTAACTGGGAAGCAGGAGAATCATCGAGGATAGGAAGTTGCAGCATGGGATTGAAATCAAATAAACAGAGAACAGCAATTTGGCGTCTGGCACCGAAAGAGGCAGAATCAGTCTCGAAAATTCGCAGCAAGAGTCTCCAGCGGAGCCAATTCGAGGCCGAAGGGAGATCATATCTGCTGGAATTCAATTTTTCGAGACGTTTAGCTGCAGATTTACAATCCCATGCTGTAAACGTTCAAAGCTCATCTGAATCGTGACGATTTTATTCGCACCAGCAACTTCATGGAGAAAGTTTCACTGGAACGATTTTCTGGGCACGGATCAGGTCTGCGCCATAATTCTCTTCACGGCTGCGGAGGCCAATGATGCCCGCCTGCTTCCCAATCCAGCTTTCCAGCGAGACTCCGGCACCCGGTTCCACATATGCGAGCATTCGGCCATCGGGGGCGGTGAGAATGAACTTGGGGAATCCTGGAGGAGCCTGCACCGGTTGAATGATCCCCGCACCGTTCAATTGCGGAGTGACACCCTCCGGGCTGGGGATCGCCGGAGAGAGCATTGAACCGGGTGGAACTGAAGCTGCTGGAACTGAGGAGATCTGCGGACCAACGGCCGGAAATTCTGGCTGGGGGACGGGAACGCTCTGCATCTCCGGACTCCCTTCCATTGGAGCCTGAAAAACAGGAGGAGCTTCCAGACGATCGGTTTGAAAATCGGCCCGTTGGGCCAGCAATTGAGCGTCCCGTCGAGATGTTTCCGCCGAAACCTGAATGAAACGCCGGTAATGCCCGGCGATTTTCTGACGCTGAGCCACCGTTTTCAGACGTTCAGCGGCCAGATGAGCAATATGTGGATCTGCCGATTTCTGAAGTTCCGAAAGAGACTGAGCAATGGGATCGAGTTCCCATTCCGACGGATCGAGTGCCATCATGTCTACAAAGTTCCGGTGAAGTTTTTCCAGTTGATCAAACTCCTGTTGCCGCTGAGCCGCTGATGGGGACGTTACCAGTTCGGGGACATCACCGGTCATGGAACTGGGCAGCAAGGCTGTTTTCATCTCGAGAACGGGGCTCTTTGCATCGGCCGTTTCGATCAATGCATCCGGTCGTGGAGCTTCCATTTTTGGAGCAGGAAATTCCGCCGCCACAAGCGTTGTTTCCGCAGGGAGCAACAACGCCTGACGCTGACGATGTTCCGGAGGAACCTGGTACGGATCGACCGCCAGTTGCTGTTGGATCTGCCGACTCATCGGGACCAGAAACTCCCCTTTGATCCAGCGAAACTCCTGGGCCGGCGGGGCAATTTTCAACATCCGCACTCCACCCGATTTCCCCGCCAGAACTTTCTCACCCAGAATCGTCACCTCGTCTCCATTGGAGAGTTCACGACCAAAGAAAGAATGGTCATCGCTCAGCGTGCTGCCAATCCGGACAATGGCCCGATTTCGTTGTCCGCTGCCGGGAGAAATGGTCACCAGGCCGCGATTATTGCCCAGAGGATTGACCAGACGGGCATCAATCCAACTAAAGCTGCCTGCGGGGGGGGAAATCATGTACCAGCCACCATGGTCATGGCGGTGCACAGTCACCTGATCATTCATGTTCGCCAGGCTGGTGACATAAAACTGCTGACCCGGTCCGCAGCGGACCTCCGCCTGTTCCCCCACGACAACCGCCTGATACGGAAATTGATCGGCAGCCAGAGCGGACCGGACCACGAACAGGCTGGTGAGAGACAGAAGCAGAGTCTGCGCGAAATTGAGACGTCGGATCATCATGATCGTCCGTTCCTTCAGAACCGGTATGAGAGATGGGTGATTGAGATTGTGCCCGCAACCTTTTTTCGAAATTCCGGTGCGACACCGTGAAAAAAGATCAAGTTTCCGGCTGGAATTGAGGCAGGAGCGGGTTGATACCGGATTTTCCCGGAAGACCGCAAGAGGAACCTGCAGGAAATCAGAATCTGCAGCTCTGGTCCTGAATGGCGTCGTTTTTACAGAATGACCGGTTTGCCCTGTTCATGCCGATTACTGGCCGGCCTTCTTCGACCGCAGCATCCTGGCAAGATATTTCGCCGTTTCCGCCGCAATGACATTATAGCCGGCAAAGTTCGGATGGCGGTCGTCATACCATCCGGGCAGGTCTCCCAGAATAGCGTCCAGCTCATTGTCGATGACGACCACACGATCGTCATGGACATACGGCTGGACCAGTGCATGATATTTTTCCGGAACCTTATCCAGCGGATAACGGCGATAATTGAGCGAGTTGATCCCCTGCTCATTCAATGCTTTGGCATAGAGCGGATAGATGTCGAAGAATGCCAGTTGTTCCTCCTCCGCAACCTGGTGAATAATCTGATTGATCTCAGCGCTGGCTTCTTCGCTGGAAAAAGGGATCACCGACATGAGAATGATTTTCGCCTGGGGATGGTCTTTTCGCAGGCGAGCAATCAAACCATGAAAATCGGCGGAAAAATTTGTAGCGAAATCCATTCGACGGGCACGATCGTTCACTCCATAGCGGATGAAAATATAGTCAATTCCCGGTAATTCAAGGATTTTGCGATCATAGCGTCCGGAATCAATCAGGCGTTGAATATATTCACCACTCAGCCCTGTGTTGATCACGTGGACCGGGGGCAGATCTCCTTCGGCCGCCAGCAGTTGTTCGATGACCTGCTCCACATGGGGACCGGCCGGCTTGACGACACGGGGAATCAGACCCTCGATTGTGCTGTCGCCCATCAGCAGCACCTGTGTCTGGCCTTCATGTTCCGCATGGACTGGAAAAGGCAGCGCAGCAAGAACCCCCAACATGCTGCAAGCAATGATACCGCGACTTCTGGCAATAAATTGCAGAGACGTTTGAAACCAAACAAGTAGCGACAGTATGGGGGACACCGTTGTTTTCAATATCAAATTATAAAAAAACGCCCCTGGTCACAAGATTCCTGTTTGAGCGGGCTCGTGGAGAGGTTGGCTGCAGAGTGGGTCAGGCTGCAAACAAATTGCTCAAACAGTTCTCTTGATCCCAGGGGCACTTGGTTGGGGTCGAAAGAAGACTATGCAGATTCGATGCCAATTGAATCGACAAAATCGGCGTAACCAGCCACTGAATACGAAAACACTGTGTTTAATTTGATTTCTGTTCAATAAAAGAGTGTTGAAAAGTCAACGGCAATCAGGTAGGTTGTACCTTTCGGCGCATGTATCAGCGCCGAGTCAACTCTTTTTCGGCGCCGAAATGGGACTGTTTCAACTTCAACGCTGGGCGATTTCGGCGCTTGCCGCGATTGCAATTTTCTACAGCCTGGCTGTTTTGTGGTACGTCCCCACTCAACCCTGTTTACCATTAAGTTGCCTCCTCACCAATTCGACCGATGATCGAAGTCCCGGATTGGAAATTCAGGATGTCAGCTTGTTGGAGGGATTGAAGCTCATTAAGGGAACGACTCCGATTGTGGGAGATCGGATCATCTCTGCGGGAGGAATGCCCATTCGCAGCTTTGCAGACTGGACCAAGCTGCATCGGGCACTACGCGGATGGAAGATCGACTCCGCAGCTCAAATTCAAATTGGCAAAGACCCGACCGAAGAGAGTGCCCGATCAAATATTTCGGTGTTCGAATATCCCGACAAATCGCGAGCGGCGATTGTCTGGTTTCTTCGGGAAGGGCATGACCAGCCGTTGCAAGCCTGTCTACCGCTGGTCGGACAGCCTGTGCTGGGAGTCTCGATCACTCTCCTGTGGTTTGTGTTAGAGTTGTGTGTCGTGATCGTGGGAGGAGTGGCCTATTGGAATCGACCCTTCGATCAGCCATTAAGGACATTTTTTGCGTTATCCTCCCTCACCCTGATGGCTTTTGTGGGGGGGAGTCACTGGTGGCTGGTCGCGGCCAGTCCGTTGCTGATCGTTCTGTTCACCATTGCGGGGTGCCTGCTGCCCGCCACGTTGCTGCACTTTTTTCTGACGTATCCGTTTCCAGCACCAATATTTGCCAAGGAAAAACGTTTAAGCCGAGTCGCACTGTACCTCGTTCCCGGGATTGCCGCTGCCACACTCTCCATGATGATTCTGGCAGCGGCGTTTCTGACTCGGGATTTTGGCGCAGGCCCGTTTGCCCAGACGCTGGAGCGTATCACGGGAGAGACGGTCCAGAAGTTGTTTCCGATTCTGCGACAATGTATTTACGCCGTCTTCGCGATGGAGGCGATCTATTTTGTGGCCTCGCTGATTGCCATTCGCCGTAGTTTTATCGCAGCTCGTAATCCGATTGAGCGAAATCAGGTCCGCTCGTTGATGTGGGCAGCCCTGGTGGCTTCAGTACTGATCAGCTACACGATTTACATCGCGATCACAAATCATTCGTATTTCGCGTTGGGGGGAGCCCGTTTGCCGATGTTCGGGGCCAGCCTGGCTTTCATGCTGGCCTATGCTGTGGGGATTGCCCGGTACAAGTTGCTGCTGATCGATCAGGTGGTTTCGAAAGGGGTCTGGTACTACTGCGCCAGTGCGGGATTGACACTGATTTTTGCATCGCTGATTGCCGTGGGGGCCGTGAATACGCTGCATCAGGACCTGGCCCTGTTCGGCCAGACCGTTCCACTCATTCTGGTGCTGATGATTTCGGTGCTGGTGATTATCTGGATTCGAGATTCCGTGCAGCGAAAACTCGATCGGCATTACTTCAGTGAAAAATATCAGCTGGATAAAGCACTCAACCGTATGAACCGGGTGGTCTCCAGCGTTCTGGAGCCGGAAGCAGTGGCGGATAGCCTGCTGAATTCCTGTCGGGAAGTGCTGCATGTGGAACAGGCTGCGCTTTATCTTCGAAAGAGCAATCGCCTGGAATTCCGCATGTTCACCGCCGTGGGACGCGGCGATTTGCCATTGCAGATCGCCCTGGAATCCGATGTCTTTGACGTCATTACTGAAAACCTGGTGGTTCAACGAGTCTTGCACAGCGGCAGCCCCACACAATCTCTGTTACGGCAATTGCGGGCAGATGTGATTCATGGCCTGGAAATGCAGAATCATCTGGGAGGGCTGCTGGTCCTGGGAGCAAAACGAAACAACCTGCAGTTTTCTGCCGAGGATCTGGCGTTTGTAGATGCCATGGCACGGATCTCCGGAGTGGCGATGCACTGCGCCACAGTCCAGCAGGACGTTGCCCGGTTGAATCAGGATCTGCAGCTCAAGATGAATAAGATTGAAGACCAGGAGCGTCAACTTTCGGTCCTGCATGGTGAACTGGCGACATTATCCAAGTTGCCGGCTCCCGTTGAAACGGAAGTCGAATTGCGGAGAGATGGAATTAAAGGGCACGGACCTGCCATGAAGGTTGTGCTGGAAACAGTCCGTAAAGTGGCGGGCAGTAATTCATCGGTGCTGCTGCGGGGAGAAAGCGGGACGGGGAAAGAACTGCTCGCCAGAGCCCTGCATGAAAACAGTCCGCGTCGCAACGAACCCATGGTCAGCGTGCACTGTGCTTCACTTTCACCCACGTTGCTGGAAAGTGAACTGTTCGGTCATGTGAAGGGAGCTTTTACGGATGCCCACCAGGACAAAGAGGGGCGATTTCAAATGGCTCACGGCGGAACACTCTTCCTCGACGAAATCGGGGATATTTCGCTGGAGGTGCAGGTCAAACTGTTGCGGGTCCTGCAGGAACGCCGCTTCGAGCCCGTCGGCAGCAATCGGACGGTGGCTGTGGATGTTCGCATCGTGGCAGCCACGCATCGCAACCTGGAAGAACTGATTGCCAACAGATTATTTCGGGAAGACCTGTTTTATCGTTTGAACGTCATCAGCATCACCTTGCCGCCACTGCGGGAACGACGTGAAGATCTTTACGAACTGGCACTGCACTTCCTGCGAAAAGCATCCGAAGAGAGTGGGAAACATGTGCTGCAGATTGATGATGATGCCCTTCAACAATTGCAGGCCTACGACTGGCCCGGAAATATTCGTGAGTTACAGAATGTGATTGAACGGGCCGTGGTCCTGTGCGATGGCAATGCGATTCGAGCTCAGGACCTGTCCATTGATCCGCATCAGGCGACGCCTCGCCGTGGCCTGTCAAATTCCGGAGAAGGTTCGCGTTCTACCGGAGCCGGCATCCCGGCTCGACTCAATCAGATTGCCTTGAGGAGAAAAACACTTTCCAATGAAACACTCGAGCGGGAAGTTCTGGAAGAAGCCCTCAGGGACTGCCAGGGAAACAAGGCAGAAGCGGCTCGCCTGCTGGGAATGCCTCGCAGCACGTTCTTCAGCAAATTGAAGAAATTCGAGATCGGCTAGAGCAAGTTACTCTGGCCTGGGCAGCGCGCGTTTCGACCGGTGAAAGCCAACTCGCCGCGTGGCGGAACGCGGACACTCGCAGAGAGAACCCAACGATTCATCGTTTTGCTGCAGACGATAGCGAAACGATCAATCGGGCCATACGGGGTTAATGCGCTCTAAAGCTTAAACCAACGGGCGTCTGGATCGTTGCCGGCCGAATGATTTTTTAGATCCGAGTCGCATATAATAGAGCGGTCGGTTCCATTCAGATCGTTCCTGGCGGACAGGGGCAAGGGAGACCCGTTTCATGAAGCAAACTCGAACTTGTCCCATGGTTGCCTGTGCCACTCTGAGTATGCTTCTGGCGGCTGCAGGGTGCCATCGGGAGACTTCGGCCCTTGCCACAAACCCCGCCGATGGAATTGTCGTGTCTCCGCAAACGTCTGGAGATCCGCCAGCGGGGATGGTCTGGATTCCTGGGGGACGATATGAAATGGGGACTGAATCCATCTATGGCTGGCCTGAAGAAAAGCCCGCACATGCCGTCCAGGTGGACGGTTTCTGGATGGACGTGACCGAGGTGACAAACGCCCAGTTTCAGAAATTCATACAGGCCACGGGATATGTCACCACCGCCGAAAAGGTGCCCATTCTTGAAGAGATTATGGCACAAGTTCCTCCCGGAACGCCTCCCCCTCCCCCTGAACTGCTGGTCGCAGGCTCGGTTGTTTTTGTCATTCCGGATCATCAGGTCGACCTGAATGATTTTACACAGTGGTGGCAATGGACCCCTGGAGCGAGCTGGAAACATCCGGAAGGGCCGGGAAGTGATCTCCAGGGGCGCGAAGACCATCCAGTCGTTCAGGTTTCCTGGGATGACGCCGTAGCTTATGCCCGTTGGGCTGGTAAACGTCTGCCTTCCGAAGCGGAATGGGAATGTGCCGCCCGGGGAGGTCTCTCCGCACAAGATTTTGTCTGGGGCAACGAGCTTCCCAGCGATCAGTTTCTCCCTGCAAATCTCTGGCAGGGGGAATTCCCAACTCAGAACTCCGCTCGCGACGGCTATCTTCGGACCTCGCCTGTGAAATCCTTTGCGGTCAACAAATATGGCTTGTATGACATGGCCGGCAACGTCTGGGAGTGGTGTGCGGACTGGTATGGTCGCGAAATTCATCAGTCCATGTGCGGGCAGGATGTCTGCATCAATCCTCAAGGACCTGCCCGGACCAGCGATCCCACTCAACCGCAGGCATTACTTCGAGTGCAGAAAGGGGGCTCATTTTTGTGCCACGAGTCCTATTGCATGAGATATCGTCCCAGTGCCCGCCAGGGGTGTTCTCCCGATACCGGCATGTCCCATGTTGGTTTTCGTTGTGTGAAGTCGAAATGATGATCTTCAAGGATTGGACCGGGCATGCTATGCTGCTGGTGTTCAGCTCGAACATCCATCAGAACAAGGTGGTCAGGCCATCAGGCCGACTGTCAACCGGGCGCAGATGTCGTTCTGAGGCAAGGTGCTCTTTCGAAAATCATTGTTCGAAGCGAGTGTCCTGTCAGGGCTTGGGTTTGGAGTGTGTCATCGCAGAACATCCTCCATTGTCGGCCTTTGCGTTAGGACCTACCCAATTTTTTAAAATTGACAAAGCACACGTCTCTCCGGCCAGGATGTTGCCTCACACCCATTTTCGCCTGCGTGACAGATTCTTTTTTCCGCTGATCAGAGCGAATTCAACGTCATGCCCCTTGTGAAGATTGCCAACGGTATTTTGTATGATCCCGCCCACGGAGTGGACGGTGAGGTTCGCGATCTCTGGATTCTGAATGGCCGAGTGGTTGATGGAGCTCAGATCTCCGGGAAACCGGACCGGATCATCGATGCCAGCGGACTGGTGATGATGCCCGGCGGAGTCGATATGCACTGCCATATCGCGGGCTCAAAGGTGAATGCCGCCCGGCAGATGTGTCCGGAAGACAAAAGAAATGCTTCTCCCCTACTGAAAAACGGAGAGTTTCGTTCGGGGACAACCGGGAGTGTGCCCAGTACATTTGCGACGGGGTACCTGTACGCCGGGCTGGGGTATACGGCTGCCTTCGATGCAGCCATCCCTCCACTTTCTGCCCGGCATGTGCATGAAGAACTGCAAGATACCCCCATTATCGACAAGGGTTTTTATGTGATGCTGGGCAACCACCAGTATCTCATGCAGCAACTGGCTGCGGGCGAAGAGGAACGCCTGCGTCATTTTGTGGGCTGGATTGTGGGAGCCGCCCGGGCTTATGGCGTAAAAGTGGTCAATCCGGGAGGTGTGGAAGTCTGGAAACAGGGCAAGGGGAACATCCAGTCTTTGGATGACCTGGTGCCTCATTTTGAAGTTTCACCGCGCCAGATTCTGCAGGGAATTGCCCGCAGCGTGGATGCCCTGGGGCTCCCCCATGCGGTCCATGTGCATTGCAATCATCTTGGTATTCCGGGGAACTGGAAAACCACGCTGGAAACGATGCGCGCCTTTGAAGGTCATCGAGGCCATCTGACTCACATTCAGTTTCACAGCTACGGCGGGGACGCGGATGATCAATCGACCTTCTGTTCAAAAGTTCCAGAACTGGTCGAGTATGTGAAATCCCATGCCAACCTGACGGTGGACGTGGGTCAGGTGTTGTTCGGGAAAACGACATCCATGACCGGAGATGGTCCACTGGGATATTTTCTGCACAAGGTGCTGGGAAGCAAATGGTACAGTGCGGATGTGGAACTGGAGGCCGGTTGCGGGATTTCCCCCATCGTTTACAAAAACAAATCGCTGGTCCATGCGTTACAATGGGCCATCGGCCTGGAATGGTACCTGCTGATGGATGATCCCTGGCGCATTGCCATGAGTACGGACCATCCCAATGGAGGAGCATTCCTGGCCTATCCACAAATCATTGCGTTGCTGATGGATCGGAATCTGCGCGATGAAATGCTGCAGCAGCTTCCTCCCGCAGTGCGAAACTTCTGCACGCTGGGAGAGATTCAGCGTGAATATTCGCTGTTTGAAATTGCCATCATTACCCGGGCGGCTCCGGCACGCATTCTGGGGCTGCAGCACAAAGGGCATCTGGGACCCGGGGCCGATGGAGACGTGACGTTATACCAGCCGGAATTGAACATTCAGCGCATGTTCGAACTGCCGCGATACCTGATTCGACGTGGCGAAGTCATTGTGGACGATGGAGAACTTCGCAGCCAGAACCCAGGGGAAGTCCTGCATGTTGCTCCGGCGTTTGACGATGGCTGCCTGCCGCACATTGCGGACTGGTTCAACGATCACTACTCCATCCGGTTTGCGAACTATGCCATTCAAGACGAACTGATTTCATTGGCCCGACCGGTTCCCTGCCGCATACAATAAGAAGCTTTGAAAAGCTGGCAGCGAACTTGCTCGTGGAAAGGAAATTTTCCTGGTCCGGGAGGTTTTGTTCGCGGCACTAAGAAGCTTTGAAAAGCTGGCAGCAAACTTGCTCGCGGAAAGGAAATTTTCCTGGTCCGGGAGGTTTTGTTCGCGGCACTAAGAAGCTTTGAAAAGCTGGCAGCGAACTTGCTCGCGGAAAGGAATTTTTCCTGGTCCGGGAGGTTTTGTTCGCGGCACTAAGAAGCTCTGAAAAGCTGGCAGCGAACTTGCTCGCGGAAAGGAATTTTTCCTTGTCCGAGGCGTTTTGTTCGCCGCGGTAAATACTTTCACCGAGGGCCCAGACGAGAGCAACCTGCTCTCGACGAAGTTCCCACCTGATCGGCGGCCATTTTCGATGGGTTTTCGCCGGTCATCTTCAACGATGATTCCAAAGGAGGCCGTATGTATGCCTTAAGAATTCCCGGACACATTCAAGGACTGACCGCCGATCCTGATCCAACCGGCACGAAGGAAGAAATTGCCCGTAAATTGCTTTTTCCAGATCCCGATAAAGACGTTCACGGTATTCGCAAGCTGCCCCGCGATGCGGACTGCATTCTGGAAGAGACTGAGATTATCAAGAAAGGGAAAGTCGCCCGACAGGAGGTTCATCAAGTGGGGCGCTGGACAATTGGACAGTTATTGCCGCAGGGAACATTAAACGACCTGTTCTCATAACCTGTTTCAGTTGATCTGACACGGCCAGCTTCGCCGGGTGCGCCTGGACGCACCCGGGAATGCCAGACGGAATCGCTCCGCACATGAGAGCGCATTCCTTCCCAGAGCGCATTCACTCCGCATCGACCGCGTTCCGCCACCCGACGCGTCGACTTTCATCAGTCGAAACGCGCGCTGCGCCGTCCAGAGCAACTTGCACTATTCCACAGCCAGTGCTTCCAAGGGTGGTTTTGGCGGAAGCGGCACACGCGTGAGAATGATCAGGATGGCTTCCCAGATCATCAGCACTGCCAAAGCAACCAGAATCACAGCAATCCACGGGACCGGATTCGCGGTCAACCCATCTTTGAAGTGCTTCTGAATCATCACCACCAGGGCCCAGATGCTCATAACGGACATCAGCACCATGGGAATTCCGGTGACAAACCAGACCCAGATGGCCTGCCGGGTCCGCCACAACCAGACCGTGACTCCCAATAGAGAAATGGCCGCCAGGAGTTGATTGCTGGCTCCAAACAGATCCCAGAATGTTCGCCAGATGGGAACACGTTGACCAGCGGCATTCGTGGAACTCTGGAAGACAAAAAACATGGGAGCCCCAGTGGTCACAATTGTTCCCAGCCAGCGCCCCGCAGGTCCTTGCAGGCCCGTCAACTCCTGAATAATGAATCTCCCCAGACGGGTGCAGACATCCAAAGTGTCATATACAAATGTGGAGAATGCCATCAGAGCAAAGGAAACTCCAATTGCAGAGGGAATATTGACGGTTTCCAGAAAGCTTCCAATCCCCAGTGCATAGATGAAGCTGGGTTGTGGATTTTTCACCAGTGCATGATCGGCCGACAGACACATCACGCAGCACAACGAAATAATCGCCACCATGGCTTCCAGCAGCATACTTCCATAGCCAATGCTCTTGGCGTCCATCTCCGTGCGAAGTTGTTTGGATGTGGTTCCGGAAGCAATCAGTGAATGGAAGCCGGAACATGCTCCACAGGCGATGGTGATAAACAGCATGGGGGCCAGGGCATCTCCCTTGCTGCTCACCCAGCCGGTAAATGCGGGCAATTCCACAGGTTTCCCCCCCATGATCAATCCAATGGCTCCGGCTCCCAGGGCGATGAAGAGGAAATATCCCCCCAGTTCTCCGCGAGGTTGCAGCAACAGCCACATCGGCACGACCGAGGCCACTGCACAATACAGCAGCAAGGCGACATCCCAGACCATGTGTGCCCGAGCTTCGGCTTGAACCGGAGTCAATCCGGGAGAGAAAGACTGAACAATCTCAACCATATCAAAGGGGAGATGCTGTCCCGCGATAATCGCGACACCAATCAGCGGCAGGAAAATCAGGGTGGCCCAGCCATTCGTCAGCTTCGTATATCGCAACAGCAGCCCCATGATCACCGGCAGGACCAGATACATCAGCGAGGATGAAGCAATTCCCGCACCGGTGACCACGTCACCATTCTCCAGTTTCTGCAGTCCGATAAACGAAGCCGCTGTCACATCCGTAAAGGCGACAATGATGTACACCAGTGCCAGCCAGATGAAGATCAAGAACAGAATGAAGGCACGCTGGCTCATGTTTTCCCGGACAACTTCCGCAATCGTTTTGCCCCGATGCCGGACCGATGCCACCAGTGCTGTGAAATCGTGAACTCCGCCGATAAAGATCGATCCGCACAGAATCCACAACAGTGCAGGAACCCAGCCGAAAGCGGCTCCCGCGAGAATCGGACCGACAATGGGGCCGGCCGCTGCAATCGCGGAAAAATGTTGATTCAGCAGCGGTCCCTTATTCAGTGGCGCATAGTCCAGATCGTCTCGCAGCGCATGGGCTGGAGTCGGTCTGTCGGGATCCAGTTGCAGCAATCTCACCAGCAGGGAGCCATAAATTCGATAAGCCAGCAGCAAGATCACCGCAGACGCCAGGACCACTGAAATCATCATGAGAAAATCGTCTTTCGAATTGAAAGGACAACTCAACTTATCGGTGAACGAGAGCCCTGCCAGGGCATTATGGCTGCGCAGCCTCTCCTTTCAAGCTTTCCAGGTAGGCAATAATATCGGAAAAATCGGTCAGAGACATCCCTTTTTCCAAGCCATTGGGCATTGCGGAAAGATTACTTTTCTTGCGCTCTTCAATGGAATTGGCCCGCAGGGTGATGGTTTCTCCCCGGGTATCCACCAGTTCGATCAGCTCTTCATTTTCGTTTTTGATGATCCCCTGGAAAATCTTTCCATCCTCGGTGGCCAGCACCGTCATTTCATATCCGGTAAAAATGCGACTGGAAGGTTCGAGGACAGATCGAATCAATTCTTCGCGAGGATACCGGGTCCCCACTCCCAGCAGATTGGGGCCCACTTTGGCTGTTCCCTCATCACCGATGGAGTGACATTTCACACAGCCAATCCCCTGGAGGTCGAAGAAGAGCGCTTTCCCGTGAGTCACGTTACCGTTTCCGGACATGGCCTGCTTGCGAAAAGCGTTCAGGTCGAGAGCGGGCGGAATGTCTTCATACAGGAAGGCCAGTTCCGGAGCCTGCCCGCCCAGTGCCAGACTGAAATCCCAGGGGCCACCGATGTTTCCACATTGGAACCAGATGTGATTGACACCAGCACGAAGCAGAAAACTCCCTTTCCCCTGATTGTCTGCCCAGCCGCGACTGTTCAGATACTCATAAACTTTTTCACCATTCACATAGAGAATCGCTTTGTCGTCGCTGCCCAAGGCATAGTTCATGCGAATGGGACGGTCTGCATTCACGGCCAGATAGGCCATGCTCCATGCGTTGGAAGTTGTTTTCGCCTTGGCGAACCGGCCCACTTCGACGCGCCCGGCGGGGTGCTTGGTCTCGATCTGCTGCCATTTCAAAATCCGATCCGCGACGTGAATTTCTGCCGTTAAATCGGGTGCCTGGTCCAGGTGAAAGGCTGGGGTCGGTTCATCATCGAACCACTGACACAGCAAATCCCACTTACGAACCGGCTCCGGAGTGGCCATCAATTCACCAAGTTCACGTCGAATCTCAGGAGCCAGTTCATGACGCTGATGCAGCTCGATCAGATCCGGTTGAATCTCTTTTTTCAAAGCTCGTATCGCATTTCGGCAGGCATCACGCACTGCCGGATTTTTATTCACGATCCCAGACAGATAGACCCCCAGGGCGCGACGATCTTCCAGGGCCGCCAGTGCAATCACCGCTTCTCGTTGCACCGCATCATCCGTGGTCAACTTGAGAATCTCCGGAACAGACGATTTGGCTTTGATCAGCGCCAGCGTCTGTAGTGCGGCAATGCGAACATCCGGGCTGGAATCGGTCAGACTGGGAACAACCAGACTTTCTGCAGAGTCCGGCAGCAGTACGCCGAGCGCCAGAATCGCTTCCGAGCGAACTGTCACATCGGCATGCTGCAGACGATCGACAATGGCATCGGCTGCGGTTTTTGCTCCCAGATTTTTGAGAACTGTAATGCAGCGACTGATCAGTGGAGCGGAAGACTGGTTGTCCTGGACAAGTGCAATCAGGGTTTCCACGGCACCGGCCGAACCAATTGCTCCAATCGTTTCGACAGCCTGTTCGCGCACCGGGTCCGAAGTCTTTGTGCTTTGGACAATTTTCACCAGGATTGGCAGAACGCTGGTCTCTTTCAAGGCTGCCAATGATTTCAAGGCGGCAATTCGCACAGATTCTTCGGGATCGCCTGCGGCCAGTGCACTCACTTTTTCGGCCTGCCCTTTGATCTGCAAGGTCGCGATGACCTGAGCAGCTTTCCCGCGGACAATTGGCTGACTGCTGGCCAGCGACTTCTCCAGCACTTCCTCGACAGCGAAAGAACCTTCCCAGTCATGGATGTGCGGCCGGGACGGGACAGACATGGCGGGACGTGTTCCCCACCAGCCTTTGACATAAGGATCAGCCCGACGATAGACCTCGGCCAGGGCATCGAGTGCCTGAACGCGCACTTGCGAAACAGGGCTGTTCTCAACAGCGATCTGCAGTCCTTGAATCGCAGCGGTGTCATAGACGTGAGTCATTGCCAGCACAGCGCCACTGGCCAGTCGTTCATTTTTTGAAGTGACAGCAGGCTTCGCTGCAGACCAGTCGTTGAGTGCCCGCAATGCTTGAACTGCGGCAAACCGGACAAAATCGTCCTCATCTCCCAGCGTCTGGAACAGTTCCGGCGCGACAGAAGTCTCCCCCATTCGCCCCAGTGCCACTGCTGCCCGCAGGCGAATGGAAGCATCCGCATCCTGCAAAGCAGCAACGAGAGCACGGACTGCAGCTGACGAAGTCGGAATCTGCTTGCGGGTTGCGAGTTCTCGGCGGGTCAATTGAGCAACATCGTATGTTCCCCAAACGGTTTTGGCCTGACGCAGACCAATCGCTCTGATGGCTTGAGCACGCACACTTGCTGCTGCTTCGGGATGATTGAGCAGGTCAAGCCAGCGGGGAACGGGATCGTATTCGGGAACCTGTTCACCAATCAGGCTCAGCCCCCAGAGAGCATGAATCTTCGCATGAGGATTGCTCTCCTTCGAATTCAAAACAGATTCCAACGGAGCAACGCCAGCTTGTGCCTGTCTCACAAACCAGCGCTGGGCCCGCATTCTTTCATCGAATGAGGGGCTGGAAAGTGCCTGTACCTGTTCCGCCAATGGGGAATGGTCTGTGGCGAGCGGACGCGGTTGATCTGTGGCAGCCTCACCGACATAAGAAATGCGATAGAGCCGTCCCGCTTCGACCGGTTGTGTCCAGCCGCCAAAGTTCCAGTCGGCCAGATACATGTAGCGGCCATCCGGACTGAAACAGAGATCCTGCGGGCGAAAAACACTGTCCTTTTCCGGGACGAGAAAATCTTTCTGCGTGGTCTTAAAAGTAGCCCCCTGCGGGGTGTTCTCGAAGATCTGAACTTTCCCTTTGCCCCATTCACAGAAGAACACCGCATCACGAAACTCTGCCGGCCAGCGATCATCACGATAGCAGGCTCCACCCACGGGAGAGCCGCCGCCATATTCTTCCATGCGGGGAAGATGACGTTCCGGATGGGGATGATAATCAAATGGATAGCCGTAATATCCGGTCTCGATATGATGGGTATAACGTGTCCACCAGCCCAGGCCGTCGTCGGTATTATCATAGGTGAAAATGTTATCGAACGAGTCCATGGCCACATCGAGATGATTGCGGGTCCCTGCGGAATGAATTTCCAGCTCGGTTCCATCCAGGCGCATGCGGATGACTCCTCCTCCCTCCAGGGAAACGGTGCTGCCATCTTTGCCAGTCGCCAGCGGAACTCCTTTATCGCCGATGGAAATATAGACGCGACCATCCAGCCCCAACCGGGTCCCGGTCACAATGTGATCGTTAAATCCATAGATCCCTGCCGGAGGACCAAAGCCGTCTGCAAGTTCCTGGCGGACATCCGCAATGCCGTCCCCATCGGTATCTTTGAACATGGTGTAGTGCGGTGCGTGCATGACATAGAGTGCACCGTCGTGCCAGATCATCCCGAAGACCGCGGACAGATTTTCCGCGAAAACAGTTTTCCGTTTGACGGAACCATCCGCATTGAAAACCAGATATTGAATCCGGTCAAACTCTTTTGTCGTTGGTCCACCCATGTCCATCGGATCTTCCCCGACAAACAGGTTTCCCGCATCATCGCAGGTGACCACCGTGGGGTGGCTGATCTCCGGATGGGAATACATCAGTTCGACTTGAAAGCCGGGCAGCAGACTTTTCTGGGCATGGAGGGCTGTCGTTGTCAAAAACACACAAAGACCAACGATCAGGGAAGCCAATCGGTGTGAACGCATAGATTTCATTCAATCACAGGAGGGAAAGGAGTCCGGCATCGCCGGATCTAGGGCAGGCAGAACGGTATTGTATCGGACTTTTCCAGCATATTAAAAGCGAACCCGGAGAGATTGAAAAGGGCTGGAAGACAACACGTTGTACTCAAAGGAGGAATCTTCATCTAACCGTTATCAATCAGCCGCTATCAACCAGGACATTGAACCTGCTTGCCTCCCAGCGGGCTGGCACGCGCGACTTCATGTCGCAAATGCTCCGTCTGTGCCAGTAAATGATTCACTTCCGTCTGTTGAATTTGCAGATCTCGCACGGTGCGTTCCAGACCGGGAAAGAGCCCGCCCCCCAGTCGGGCTTCCACAAGCTGACCCGCAAGTTGCTGAATACGATGTCTCAAGCCTCGTTGCAATCTGCGGGTGAACAAAGCCACCAGGACTCCGCAGCACAGCAACAAAAACAATCCCGCTGCCAGATAGAAATCCGTGGTCAGGAGTGCCTGATCGTGCAGAAAGGAATCGTAAAAGAAATTGCGTCCCACTCGCGCCAGCACAAATCCGAGATAGGCCACCAGAATTGTTTCATACCAGATGCGTACCCACCAGCGAGAATTTTTGAAGGAAAGATCCTTGATCACGTGATCGATACGCTGGCTGGCATCTCCAATAAATTGTTCTTCCACCACCGCGACCTGTTGGCGCATCTCGGTCAAGGACAGGCTGTGAAGAAAATCGCGGTTTAACCCGGCACTCCCCACATGACCGCTGATGACGATTTCTGCTTCGCGCAAGAGCGCATCATCCAGACCAAACTGGCTCACCCGGTGCAACGTCGATTCCGCAGCCTGTTCTTTACGTCGACCTTCCAGCCAGCGAACGCTCTGAACAGTCCCCAGCAACGCCAATTGTGCGGTACTGCGAGCACGAAACAGAGCTGTGGATGCCAGAATTCCCCCCAGTCCCTGATACATCCGCAACACCGCGGCAAAAGGGCTCATCCCCCAGTGATCGATCACCGCAGCAATCAGACGCCGTTCCCACAGGCGATGACTTCCCAGCAATTCGGTTTGCAGTTGCTGGGCCATCTTCGTGCCGATGGCCTGATGCTGAGCGCTGAGTTGCTGGTTCAATTCCAGAACGGCAGTATCAGATTCGGACAGGATTTCCCGGCAGCGAATCAGTCCTGCCGAAAGCAGTTCCAACACATTCACGCGGCGAATCCGGACCCGTTCCGAAGCTCCTAATTTATTGCGCAGCAGGCTGAGCAGTTGTCCCATTTCCCCTGTCGGAAGAATGCCGGACTGTTGTTCCTGCAGCGCTTTCAATGAATCGACAAAGAAAATCTCGGGAACGGAATATTCCTTCTCCAGCGTTTGCCGCCAGTCATCACGAATGTCTTCATCCAGACCGGCATGTGTCTGTACGAAGATCATCCGGCAACCCGCAGCGGCCGACTTCAATTCATCCATCACGCGAGCAGAACGATACTTCTGCTGCGTGGAGACATACAGCAGCACATCGCAATACGGGAGCAGAGTTCTGAGATGGTCGAGGTTGCTGCCCGGAAAGTCGCTTTCGCTCGTATCCGGGTCTGGACAGTCCAGCAGGATCACGTCTCGTAAAAGTTCTGCATCCCGCTGGACGATCTCCACTTCTTCCAGCGGGAGCCCCAGTAACGACAACTCTGTCTGGGAATGGGCAATGAGCACCGGTCTGTGAGTGGTCGGTCTTTCGCGCCCCGAGCGACTGACCTCTTCTCCGGCGATGGCATTGACCAGCGTACTTTTTCCGGTTCCAGTCCCGCCAAAAGTCGCCACCACCAGCGGGGCTTCCAGTCGAATTCGCAGCGTATCGACCCGGTCCGTGACACGTTTCAGCAAAGACTGACAGCGCCGGATTTGTTCCCAATCCGTCGCTTGAGCAATCCACGCATCCACCCGGAAACGCAGATCATCGATCGCGGACAGCAGTTCGAGTTGGTGGACTTCGGAATTCAGCATGGGGCTTTATCAGCATGGGGTTTTAATGGATCGGGAAAAGAGAAAAAGGGGAAAGCATGAATATCGCGTCTTCTTCGTTCCCCTGTCTCCTCGTTTCTCTTTCCTCCCACCGATCATTCCACATCGAGATTCAACTTCACCCATTGCATGGACTCGTTAGACTTCAGGACAGCATCTGCGACGGCCTGTGCTTGTGCACCATGGTCGAAACCGGGAACGGCTGGTCGATCTTCGACGATGGCAGAGACCAGTTCATAGATCAGATCGTAACGGAAGACGGTGCTGGGAACTCCTTCATGCGGATTGCGTGGACTGCCGGGAATGACGAGGAATTCTTCTGGAACCGGCAACGGCTGCATCGTTTCGCCCCCTTTGCCGACCATGATGACATTGGGGTCCTGGAGTCGATATACCGCGGATGCCTCTGTCCCATTGATCTCTGCCCATTCATGCCCCACGCCATTGTGATGATACCCTTTCATCACGGTGCTTCCTTCCCAGACACCGACCGCTCCATTTTCGAAACGGCCAATCAGCGAAGACCAGTCATCGACTTCCGATGGCGGGCAAGGCTCACCGCTGGCGGTTTTATCGCGTGGACAGAACTGGGCCACCGCGCCGCAGACAGCGGTCAGCGGTCCGACCAGATCCATCGCCAGATCGATCCGGTGAATCGTCATGTCGAACAGATCTCCCGCCCCGGCACGCTTCCGATATTGCCGCCAGCCCCAACTGGTCTCCGGCCAGTCCAGAAAACGTTGACTGCGAAAATGTCGAGGTTCACCCAGCAGGCCGGATTTGACGAGATGCCGCAGATAGCGCATGGAGGGGGCAAAACGATAGGTGAAGGCCGTCAGATGTTTCACTTTTTTGTCGCGGGCAGCCTGATACATCCTCCGAGCTTCGTCGAAGTTGACTCCCAGCGGCTTTTCACACATCAGGTGCTTGCCTTCTTCAATACAGGCCAGCGCAATATCACAGTGCGTATCATTCGGAGTGGCGATGATCACGGCATCGACTGCAGGATCGCGGGCCAGATCCGCATAGTCCGTGTAGAGTTTGTCGATCTTCCAGTCCTGCCGGCGTTTTTCCAGTAACTCCCGATTCGGATCACAAACAGCCACCAGTTCCGCCCGGGGATCAACCCGAATGCCCGGGACATGATGAAAATCCGAAACGGCACCCGCGCCGACGATACCAAAACGTACTTTCTGCATGCGAAACTCGAATCCAGGCGGTGTTGAGCAAATGGGGGAAAGTAAAAAGATAGCGGAGACGGATCACGAAAGGAATTGTGAACAGCCTGCCATGCTCTTCCCGGTGCAGTCGCGGATTGCGAGTCAGACACCCCTGCGATGAACGTGGTCCCACACAGAAATCTCGCAATCCAGTCGATCCGGCGGTCGCAATAAACCCGGATTTGCCCCTGAACGCAAAAGCCCTGGCCGAACAGGCCAGGGCTTGAGGAAGAGACCGCCGGCGAATCAGCACCCATGGAGGGCTCACTGCTCAGCGAGAGCGCATTCACTCCGCATCGACCGCGTCCCGTCACGCGGCCCATGCGGGAGTCATGCGATCTAACCGATCTGATCAGGGGAGTTCCACAATCTTCAGGGCGGGCAGTTCCGTCCCTTTTTGAATCAGCACGACGGCATGGGTTTCATCCAGTCGATCCATTTGCACGGTGCCGGTCAGCGACTCGATTTTTTCAAACTTTTGACCTGCGGTCTTTCCGTCCGGAATTGGAGTCGTGATGCCATCATTTTGAGCCAGATTATCCGTACTGATCTTCATGACTCCTCGTGCACTGTTCGAGAGCAGAAGAAAATCCTTGTTGTCCTTGTGATAGGAAATCATATCCAGCGGTTGATTCTGGTTGCCCAGTTCGGCGACCGTTGTGCCGCGAACTTTTTCGGTCCCATTTGCAGCGGATTGAATGTCAGCCAGCGGGAATTTCACCAGAGGAGTACAAACAAAACCGGCGAGAACGCTGGGCTCACCATTCACGATGAAGGGTACGAAGGTCCGGATCGGGGAGTAGTTTTCAGATCGTCCGTGAGCCCCATGGTAATACTCCAGAGCGGTTCCACGATCGATTTCCTGAAACGGGAACATCATGGACCAGACATTCGATGCAGCCTGGTCATTGCTGAGACCTGCCACCAGCAGTTGACCGTTCACGAAGGCCAGATCGGTGATGGCATTCGTACGATTGTTGCGACTGCGTTTTCCCACCATCACGTCTTTGTCTTCAGCAGGGTTGGGCAGTGCAGCGACGGAAAACGGAATATTGGAAAGGTCGAGTTCGATTAATCCGGAATCTCCTTCAGCCACTTTGAAGAAACGGGGCGGTTTGTCGTTGGCTTCGGCAGCCAGGAAAATGCTTTTGGTCTCTGGATTGACTGCCAGATCCCGGATGGTGACGGAATTGGCCGTCACGCCAATCATCTTGGCAACTTCCTGGGTGATTGTGGGGCGTTCCACAGCCACGGGCTGCTGGGTTTTCGTATCTTGTGTTTCCAGAGCATAAATGGCAGCCCCCTTGGAATCACCCACAAACAAAATCCCATCTGGACCGAACGCCATGGCGCTGACAGATTGAATGGCAGGCTTTCCAGGCTTCAGGCCATAGATATTGTCCGCTCGCACCTGGCTGGTGACCAGACCCGCCAAAATGATCACGGAGCAAATTTTGAAGCAACGCATCGATTACTCTCCTCAAACCCGCTATACAGGGGGAACTGTTTCCGCTGCATGCTGCATGAGCTGCACGTTACATGAACGGAATGAACAGGTGGAATTGTCGAAGCTTTCTCACGAACCCAAGCAAGTTGCTCTCGCCTGGGCCCACGCTGAATATCTTGGATTGATAGACGTGGATGCACTCCAGCCTGAACGGCATATGCTCTTTCAGAACGAAACTGGATATGAAATAAAACTCGGCAGGCCCAGATCGTATTAACCCCGCATCGACCACGTCCCGCGACGCGGCGAGTGGTCTTTCATCCGTCGAGAACGTGCGCTCGCGAGCCCAGGCCAGAGTAAACTTGCTTCCAGCTGGCCACGGCGAACACCAAAGTCCTGCAAGTTACAAAATTCCTCGCACTTTTGAAAAGACCTTGATCACTTGCAGTCCGGGTCTCTGCTGACATTGATCATACCCAGCCCTGAGACCGCTGCAAGAGCTTGATGCCAATCCCTGACAAGAAAATGACACGAGGTCAGCGGCCAGAAAAAGACCTGCAAAGGCACGATTTCCTACCCTCTCGCCCTTGATCTCTCGCCCTTGATCTCTGTTTGAATTGGCCTCTGACCCCTGTCTCCAAGAGTCACCTGTCTCAAAGAGTCACCTGCCTGAAAGAGTCAGCTGTCACGATGTGAATCGGACCCGTGGCTGCGTCGTCCACCACCACTACGTTTCTTGTTGTCACCACGACTCCCGCTATTGCCGCCGCGACGACCGCTGGAACTGCGTCCCTGTTTTTTCACCAGCAGGGAAATCGCGTGCTCCCACGTGGGAACATCTTCATACCGTTTTTCCACAGTCGACTCATCAGCGGACTCGCGCGAACGCGTACGCGGTGCACTGGAAACAGGGTCTGATGGCGATCGATCCGACTGTGATCGACTCGGGGCGGCTTCCGGTGCGGCAGCACGTCGCTGACGCGGTGGTCGCCGTCGTCGCTGTTCCGCAGGTTCCGGGCGAACAGGGGTATCCAGCCCGCCGCCGAAATCGTCTCCTTCATCGCTCAGATGGGATTCGAAATCGTGCTCATCATGGTCGTCATACTCTTCAGGGTCATCGTGATGATGATCGTCATGTTCGCTGTGGAGATCATGGTCATCATCGTCATCATCATGAATCCCGCTGCCGAAGCCGTCATCATCCTCGGGCTCTTCAAATGGCCGATGCCTGGCAGGCCGTTCTGCTTTAGGACGTTGCGTTCGCGCCGGTTCTGTTCGCGAGCGTTCACGAGAGGACGGAGCGACCGGTTCACGCAGGATTCCAGCGCCAAATTCATCGTTCTCCACATCTTCCACCAAGCCGGCTGCGGGTTCAGTTTGTGGTCGGCGTGTGCGTTCGGGGCGACGACGAGGCCGTCCTTCTCTCCCCGATCTCTCAGCAGCAGGTGCCGCTTCCTGTTCATGGGATTTTCCGGATTGATCGCTTCGGGAGCGTCCGCGATCAGACTGTCGGGACCGGGATGGCTTTGTCTCTTCGGCCCGTTCTTCCGTCTTGCGCGGTTCGCGGGGACGTTTTTCGTTTTCAATGGGCGTTGGTTCGATGGGCACTGGTTCCCGTTCTCGGGGCTCTCGTGACGGACGTTCCCGACGAGATCGTTCAGTTCTCTCCGATGCAGAACGAGATCTGCCAGAAGTTTCGCGAGCCCCTTCCCCGCTTGCGGATTCTGCTCGAGACTCTTCGATCCGTTGACGAGGCTCAGGCTTCCGGGCACCGCGATGTGATGAATCCTCTCTTCCCCGCTCATCTCTTCCTCGCCGGGGTCCACGTTCGCTTCGCCCGCGTCCGCTGCTGCCGCCACTGCTAGAACGCCGCCCTCCGCCAGCAGGTCCGGACGATTCCCCAGGCTTGTCTTCCCAGCCGTCCCAGCCTTCAAGCGCGTCCCAATACTGGTCACGCTTGGATGTCTCACCGGGAGCCGGCGCCTCATCGGCAGCGTGCAACTCCTCATCTTCGTCTTCGTCGTCAAGATCATCATCGCTCTGCGCTGAAGCACCTGCAGCGGATGTATTGAATTCGATCTCTTCTTCAGTCTCTTCGTCTTCAACCGAGAACGCTGCAGCAGTTTTCCCAGAGGACATCTGTCTCCCCGAATGCGACTGCGAGACAACTTCTTCGTCTTCGTCTTCTTCGTCGTCATCGCTATCGATCAGGCCGCCGCCGAAATCGTCGTCATCATCATCATCCCAGCGACTGGTGGCTGCCGAAGCTGGCGGGGGGGCAGGGGTTTTGGCTGCCTTGACAATCCATGCCAGCGGATCGTCCTCTTCATCATCACGAGGTGACGGACTCGCGGCGCTGGCTGGCGACACGACTTCGGGCGTTTCAGCAGCCACAGGCGGAGGGGGGCCAAATCCCAAATCTTCCAGACCAAGCCCGTCGACATCCAACGGCTCGTCAGAATCATCATCGGCGTGAAATTCGACCCCCAACAGATTCTGGGCCAGGGATTCGACGTTGTCATCAGCAGGCTGTGGTGAATTTTTCGAGCTCATTCATGCAGATTATCGCCCCGCTGGCCGATCTGCAATCTTCCCGGCAACTCCGATAACAGATTGTGTGCAGTCACGAAATGGGGAGATCACTGGCGACTGCCTGAGAATCATCCCCCGGATCTCTACAAACAGCACTTCCAAGCCTGATCGGGTTGCGACCGGAAAAAAAGAGGAAAGAGGAGAGAGGGAAAAGCATCTCATCCAGGCTTTCCTCCATCTTTCCTCCATATCTCTTTCCCCTCTTCCCTTTATGCCACTTTGGATTGAACTCCCAACCTTAGAATATCCCGGCAAAGCAATTTTTTCGTAGAAATCTTTGACGGAAGGAAAATGATCCTCAATGATGCAACTGTAGACAGTCGAACAATCTCGGGATGCAGGCTCCTGTGAAAATATTGTTCGTCCTGTTGGATTTGCTTCCCAATTTCGAAATGCTTTCGAGGCAGCGCTTGACACACGTTTGAGAATCCAGTATCGACCCGCGTAATGAAATGCGGTTTTGGCAATTCCTCTTCATCGCACTTTGTTCCAGATCCGGGCCGCGCAGGACCATTCTGGGTGCGACGGAAAACGAGACTTAAAGAAGGCCTTTTCAATTATGAGCAGGACGAATTTTCCACAATTCAACGGCTTTGGACGCGATGTGGAACTGGAATCAATGTGGGATGAAGAAGACGTCGCGGGCATGCCGGTCATGTCTGATGACGATGATGATCTGGAAGAGCTGGACGATGAAGACGATGAGGATGACGAAGACCTCGAAGATGACGAGTTCGACGACGAATTCGATGATGATGAATTCGACGACGACGATCTCGAAGATGATGACTTTGACGATGAAGACGACGACGAATTCGACGACGAAGATGACGAAGACGACGACGAGGAATTTGATGAATTTGAAGACGACGACGAAGAATTCTAGCTGACGCTCGGTCCGCGCGGCCCCTGCTCCAGCTCTGAAATTCCGATTCGCCGATGTCTGCTCACGCCGACATCGGCATTCTTATTTCCGGAGCTCGAGCACATGCACCCCGCATCGATCGCGTTCCGCCACGCGGCGCATTGTATTTCATCAATCGAAACGCGTGCTGCACGAGCACACGCCAGAGCAACTTGTTCTCGCCCGGGAGCGCATCGTCGTCAGATTGCCGCTATAGTGCGTCCATTGTCGCTGCGACAATTGTCCCTGACCTTTAGGCCCCTTCTGCACTCATGTTTCAAAAAGTTGATGAAGCCCGATTTCTGGATGGCGAACACGAAATTCTGCGGTTCTGGAAAGAACACCAGATTTTCCGCCGGTTGCAGGAGCAGAATCGGGGCCAGCCGAAATGGTCGTTCCTCGACGGCCCCATCACCGCCAACAACCCCATGGGGGTCCACCATGCCTGGGGACGCACCTACAAAGATGCCTTCCAGCGCTATCGGGCGATGACCGGACACGAACTCCGCTATCAGAACGGGTTCGACTGCCAGGGGCTCTGGGTGGAAGTGGAAGTCGAGAAACAACTGCAACTCGGCACAAAGAATGCCATCGAACAATATGGGATCGAACACTTCACTCGCGAATGCAAGAAACGTGTTCTCAAATTCGCCGCCCGGCAAACCGAACAGTCTGTCCGGCTGGGCTACTGGATGGAATGGGATGATCCTGACCAATTGCGAAAACTCTCTGCCGGGATCGGCGACGACAACAGCCCGCCGGTCGATTACGTCACCGCCCGCGGAGAAACACTTTCCGGTCCGGCAGAGCAGATCACAGCCCGCCTGGGAAATCCGCAATGGGGAGGCAGCTACTTCACCTTCTCCACCGAAAACAATGAAACCATCTGGGCATTTCTGAAGAAGTGTTTCACTCGCGCCAAGATTTATCGCGGGCATGATGTCATGCCCTGGAGTGGTCGCGGGGGGAGTGCCTATTCACAGATGGAAGTGGCCGATGGTCGCAAACTGACCACGCATCGTTCCTGTTTCGTCCGTTTTCCTTTACTTGAGAAGTCGGAACCGGAATACCTGCTGATCTGGACCACCACCCCGTGGACACTCACCTCCAACGTGGCAGCAGCGGTCAATCCCGATCTCGAATACCTGAAGATCCGCGCGAAGAAAGATGGAGCGATTTATTACTTCGCCAAAGAGAATTTAAACTTCAAGCGGCTGGAGAAGGAATTCAAGGAAGGCTTTGGCCGGCCGGAATGGAGCTGGCCGGAAGGGGTCGGCAAGTTGAAAAGCCTTTCGCAGATCTTCAAAGAACAGGGGGGCTTTGAAGAACTGGAGACGATCAAGGGAGCCGACATGATCGGCTGGCGGTATGCCGGTCCATTCGATGAACTGCCTGCCCAGCAGGAACAACAAACGGTTTCGATCTCCAAATCAGCAGCGAACCCGGCATCATCAGGAACCCGTCTGATCTCCGGCGTGGAAGCCCATCGAGTGATCGACGGCGGTCGCGATTCGAAGGGGAGCGCCAATGTTGTCGCGGGGGAAGGGACCGGGATTGTGCATATCGCTCCCGGGTGCGGAGACATCGATCATAAAATTGGCGTGGAACTCGGTTTGCCGGTCATTGCGCCCTTGCTGGAAGATGGCACATACGGCCCCGGATTCGGTCCTTTTACTGGGAAAGAAGCCATCTCGTCCGGCACGGCGGATTTCGTCTTTGAAGAATTGAAACGCAAAGACCTGCTGGTGAATGTGGAAACCTATCCGCACATCTATCCCCACTGCTGGCGGACCGGCGACGAACTGGTCTTCCGACTGGTGGACGAATGGTTCATCAACATGGACTGGCGGGAGGAAATCAAAGAGGTCACCAGGTGCATCAACTGGTTACCGGATGCCATTCAGGGGCAAACGCGCGAACTCGAATGGCTGACCACCATGCGAGACTGGATGATCTCCAAAAAGCGTTTCTGGGGACTCGCCCTGCCGATCTGGATTGACCCGGAAGATCCCAGCGATTTTGAAGTCATGGGCTCGCTGGCCGAACTGAAAGCACGGGCACTGGACGGGGGACAGGGTTGGGAAGAATTCGAAGCCGGAGGCTACACGCCGCATCGCCCCTGGATCGATCTCGTCAAAATCCGCAGCCAAAAGAGCGGCAAACTGCTCTCCCGGATCGAAGATGTCGGAAACCCCTGGCTGGATGCCGGCATTGTCCCCTTTTCCACCCTCAACTATCAGCAGACCCGGGCAGGAAACACTTCTGCTCTCGACTGGCACGACTGGTATCCCGCGGATCTGGTTCTGGAGTGCTTCCCGGGACAGTTCCGCAACTGGTTCTATTCGCTACTCTCACTGTCCACAATGATGATGTGGGACGCCGACAATCCACTGTCGGGAGGGCAGAAAAAGCCATTCAAAAACCTGTTCGGCCATCGCCTCGTCATGAACGAAGAGGGCCAGCCGATGCACAAATCGGATGGAACAGCCATCTGGTTTGAAGAAGCCGCCGAACAACTGGGGGTCGATACCATCCGCTGGATGTATCTGGCACAAAACCCCGCGGTCGATCTGAAATTCGGCACCCGGCATGCCGGTGAACCGGTCACGCTGCAGACGGTGGACGGTCCGATCACCGCCACCAGAGAAGGCTTGACCACTTGCAAAGTCACTAGCAAACCTGCGGATGATGTCCGTCGTCAGGCACTTATTCCACTCTGGAACAGCTACGCCTTTTTTGTGAATTATGCCGTGCTGGATGGCTTCGACCCGCATCTGCCACAAGTCTCGCTGAAAGATCGTCCCGAAATTGATCGCTGGATGCTCTCCCGATTGCAGGAGTTGACGCAGACCGCACACCATGCCTTCAATGAATATCGCGTCTCCGAATTGATGTCCTCCGCTGCGGATTTCATCGATGATTTGTCCAACTGGTACATCCGCCGCAACCGTCGCCGATTCTGGAAGAAACGTCCCTCTACTCCGGGGGCACAACCCGCTGCTTCAGCCCCATTATCACCCGCCGAGGCTGCTGAAGAGATCTTCCGGACTTATCTCTCGACACAGAAACAGGGACTGAATCGCGAACGGACCACATTGCTGCGGGAAGTCTTCTCCACGTCGGAATCGTTTACTTTGGATCAGTTGCTGGTCCGGCTCAGCCGTTACCGGGACGGAAAACGACTGCATCGCGCGGACGTCATGCGCGGACTCAAACAACTGGCAGCCGCAGGCTTGATCACGACCGATTCCACAGACAACATGACGGGTGGAAGTCTCTTTCACCCAGCTCAGCCCGCCCCGGCCCATCCTCAGCCCAAAACATCTGCAATGGAATTCGCGGATGCCACCTGGGAGACCGATAAACTCGCTGCATATCAGACGCTGTATGAAGTGCTCGTGACATTATGCCAGTTGCTGGCTCCGAGCATTCCATTTCTGACCGAACGGATGTATCGCAATCTCGTTCAGGATCAGGAGGAAAATACGGGTAACTCTCCCGTCTCAGTGCATCTCTGCCCCTATCCTGTGGTGGATGCTGCCAAGTTGGATCCGGATCTGAACTGGAAAACTCAACAGGTGCAGAAACTGGTTCGCATGGCCCATCGTCTGCGTGAAGCGGCGGAATTACGAGTCCGTCAACCACTGGCGGAACTGCGTTTCGCCTGCAGCGATGCTCGGCAAGCTGCCGCGCTGGAACAATATCGAGACATCATCGCAGATGAACTCAACGTGAAAGAAATTGTGCGGGCAGAGAATCTGGATGAACTGGTCAGCTATTCCTTCAAGCCCAATCTGAAAACACTGGGGCCTCGGTACGGCAAACTGCTCAATGCCATTCGTACCGAGTTGACAACTGTTGACCCAGCCATCATGGCGCCGCTGCGAAACGGTGCGGCGATCGATCTGATCATTGCCGGAGAAACCGTGACGCTGGCTCCGGAAGATGTGATGGTGAGCGTGGAACAGGCTTCCGACTGGGCCAGTGCCGATGCGGATGGAATTCAGATTGCCCTGTCCACAAAACTGACTCCCGAACTGATTGCCGAAGGAATGGCCCGCGACCTGATCCGTCAGATCCAGCAACTGCGAAAGGATGCCGACCTCGAAGAAAATCAGCGTATCCGAGTGCTCTGGAGCCCGGCTGGGACGTCTGCTGTCGTGGACCTGACCAGCGTGATTCAGAATTGGGAACAGACCATTCGCGAAGAAACCCGTGCGGATGCCATCGAACATGTCGAAACCGCCCCGCTGAACGCCAAGAATATTTCCGCCGGGGAAGTTCAAATTGCACTCGCCATTGTGAGTGATCACTCCACACACGATCAGAGTTGAAACGACAATCTGAGCTCCCCGGATGGCAAGGAAGACACGCATGACCCCGAATCCAGTTCTGGAATCTCTCGGAGATCCCGTGGAACGGCGTCATGCTCACGGTTTGTGTCAGGGCCAGAGCGTTTCTCCATCGCCAAATCATCTCTCTGCACGTGAAGCAGACCCAGCGGACGGTTTGTTTATCGGCATGGATGAAGCGGGGTACGGGCCCAATCTGGGGCCGCTGCTGATTGTGATGACGTGCTGGAAAACTCCCGGCGCTCCGCAAGCCTGTGATTTCTATCACCTGCTCCAGAGATCCGTTTCTTCTCAAGGAACGGCCCAAAAAAAGAAGCTGCACATCGCGGACTCCAAGCTCGTCAACGTCGGGAAAGAGGGGTTTCATTCGCTGGAGATTTCCGCATTGGCGCTGCTGAAGTCGCTGGGAGTGGAAGCTTCTGGATTTCACTCATTGTGTGACGCCCTGACCAGCAGCGTGCAGGCCAGTGCATTCAATTCGGACACTTTGCCGGCGGAGTCTTCTTTCACAATAAAAAAGAGTGCCCCGTGGTATGTGGATGACCTGAAACTGCCGGTCACTGACTGCCTGGAGCAGGTTCACAAGCTGGCCAGTCAGTTCAGCCGGTGCATGCAGTCCTCCGGAGCGGAATTGATCGATATTCAGGCGGACCTGGTGGTGGAACGGCGCTATAATCAGCTTGTCGAATTCAATACGAACAATAAAGGTCTGACACTTTCCCGGTTGGCGTTTCGCTTATTGCGTGCGAACTGGTCTCCGGCGGATCAGCGGCCCGCATTGATTGTGGGGGACAAGCATGGAGGGCGTAACCGCTATGACGAGCTGTTGTCCGAAGTTCTCGATCAGGAAATGATCTTGCGGATTGAAGAAGGACAGCAGATCAGCCGTTATCGCGTGGGGCTCAGCGAACTGCGTTTTCAAGTGGGAGGAGAAACCCATCTGCCCGTCGCCTGTGCTTCGATTATCGCCAAATACTTGCGGGAACTGTCGATGAAACTGTTCAATCGTTATTGGTCACAGCACTGTCCGGGTGTGAAACCGACGCTGGGCTATCCCAACGATGCCCGTCGCTTTCGCGAACAGGTGGAAGACGTCCGTTGCCGTCTCGAAATCGCCGAACATCTGTTCTGGCGAATCAAATGACAGTCTCCTATCTCCTATTCCCTATCCCCTTATTACCGATCCATGTAATCGAGCTGGATACGAATGATCTCTTCGGAATGGTTGAAGAACGTGTCCAGTACTTTCGGGTCGAAGTGCGTTCCCCGCCCCTCTTCCAGAATCTGAAAGCATTTTTCTCTGGAGAACGGTTCCTTGTAAGCACGTCGTGTGCTCAAGGCGTCATAGACGTCGGCCACAGCAGTCATGCGGCCTTCAATGGGGATGTCTTCTCCTTTCAACCCCAGTGGATAGCCGCTGCCGTCCCAGCGCTCGTGATGCGTCTGAGCAATCCGAGCTGCCAGCATGAGGAGCGGCGAACTCGGCACATGCAGCATGCTGGCCCCCAACCGGGCATGATGACGCAGTAATGAAGAATCTTCCGGCGGATGCGGCTGAATAATCTCTCTGGCAATCGCACAGTGCGTCTGCATGACCGCATACTGTTCGGGGTCAAGTCGTCCCGGCTTGTGCAAAATAGAATCCGGAATTCCGATCTTGCCAATATCATGGAGCTGAGCAGCCAGTTCCAGGAGTTCCACTCGTGACGGACTAAAGCCCAGACCCAGGGCGATGACGCCGACATATTTTCCCACACGCGCGACGTGATGACCGGTGTCATCGTCCCGGAACTCTCCCGCCCGAGCCAGACAATGCACCACTTCTTCACGAGAGGCAGCCAGCTCTGCGGTCCGTTTACGAACCTGCTCTTCCAGCCATTCTGCATGACTGGCCTGTTGATCGCTGTAATGTTTATTGAGCAGCAGATTCCGGACACGCGGCAGCAGATCCATCGGGTCGATCGGTTTGGACAGGAAGTCGGAAACGCCCAGTTCCAGACAGACCTGTTTCACTTCCCGATCCGCAATTTCCGTCATCACGATAAAAGGAACGTGATTGAGCGCAGCATCCACGCTGAGCAAATGCAGAATATCGATACCGCTGATCTCCGGCATGGCGATATCCAGCAGCACCAGATCCGGCTTCTCTCGACGAATCAGTTCTGCTGCTTCGCTGGCGTCGGAGGTCGTCAGGAAATTGGTGTATCCCGCTTCGCTAAGGTAGTGCTTCAACGTGCGCACATGGACAGCTTCGTCGTCGACAATCACAATTCGCGATGATTTTGTACACATCGCTTTACGTGATATCGCGGAATCCAGCGTCCTCTGCAGCGAAGTCACGCTGACCAGTTGGGACTCCAGGCCAGAGCGAACAAACGGAGTATCTGCGAGCAGGGTCATAGTGAAAGCCATGGAACAAAAACATGAGCCGCACTCTGCTTTTACCTTACATCGCAGATCAGGTGGATAGAATCCAGGCGCCAGCAGTCATTATTTTGCAAGCAATGACTGGGATGTTGGAGATCTGCATTCAATCCACAAAATCGCTGCAATCGATCTTCTCTGAATAACGCATTGATCTGGGAGCATTGCCATCTGACGTGGGCCTTTAGAGCAAGTTGCTCCGGCCTGAACTCGCACAGCGCGGGTTTCGACTGATGAAAGTCGACTCGCCGCGTGGCGAAACGCGATCTATGCGGGGTGAATGCGCTCTAATCTTTCGCTTTGGTATTTGCGTATTCTTCTTAATGCGCTTGCAACTTTCACTTGAATTTTCGCCACGAATCTCGCGACAATTTCGCGGAATCGCCGCACCACATAGGAGGGTTGCCGGCCGGAGACCAGCAAATACGTGCAGGTTGTCTGCATAAAGCGGTCGCGCAGCGCATATTCCCATTTCTTTCGAAACGCCTGGCGGGATTGTCGAAACGGCTCTCCTGTTTTCCCTTCTCCAAGATGATGCAGATGGAAGTTGATGACGTAAGAATGATATCCGAGAATTTCAGCAATCAGGCAGAGATCTGCCCCATACAGATGAAACCCGGTCAAGTCTCTGGAAAAGCTGACTCGTGATTCCCTGGTGACGACGATAAAATTCTCGTCAACGCTCATGACACGGGCAGGCAGCTCTCCAGTGCACCAGTTACGGCCGGACCTCTCCCTAATCCGCACGGCGAACCGTCGCAGGGAAGGACATCCCGCATTCCCAGCGACGGCCCAGGATGGATCGAGTTCGGTCAACTCGGCCAGACGATCTTCAAGCTGCTGCCGGCCGTCTTCGAGCAATAACACATCCTGGTGGCAGAGAATAATTCGCTCTCCCCGAGCCTGCAGCAGGAGTTGATTCAAGCCGGCATACGCATCGGTCTGCCGTTCTCCAGTATTGTCGATAAAAATGTATTCACAATCTTCTTCGGCAAACCCTTTCGAGATGAGTGAAGCTTTCATCTCTGCGTATTGGACTGGATTGGTAACGAGAGTGCCGATGGTGTATGCGATGGTCTTCAATGAACTCTCCAATCTCCAATAATGTAAGCCGGATCGCTCAGGCGTGTCCGGAAATCCAGGTCCAGATGATCAATTACCACAAATCAGCAGACGACATCAGGCAGCCTCTGCCCTGTGTTCGCGGTCGCGGGCTGACGGCGTGAGAATTGGCTTGTGAATCCTTTTTGATACACTCACTTTCAATTTCACCCATAATCTTGCGGCAATTTCACGAACTCTTCGCACTGTATAAGAGTGCTGCCGGCCGGAGACCAGCAAATATGTGCAGGTGGTCTGCATAAAACGATCGCGAAATGCCCACTCCCATTTTCGTCGAAAGTTCTCGCGACACAGACGAAACGATTCCCCCACATGTCCATTGCTCAGGTGAACCAGGTTAAAGTCGATAACATAAGAATGGTATCCATGGATTTCGGCCATCAGGCACAGGTCTGCCCCATACATATGGAACCCCGTCAAATCTCTGGAAAAACCGATTCGCGATTCCCTGGTCACGACGATAAAATTCTCATCAACACTCATGACGCGAGAAGGAACCATTCCAATCCGTTCATATTTACCATCCTTTAATGTAATCACGACCGCATAGCTTCGAAGGGCAACGCCTCCCGCATTCCCGGCAACGGCCCAATATGGATCGAGTTCGGTCAATTCGGCCAGACGATCGTCAAGCTCCTGCCGACCATCTTTCAGTAGTAAAATATCCTGATGGCAGAGAATAATGCGCTCTCCCCGAGCCTGCAGCAGGAGTTGATTCAAGCCGGCATACGCATCGGTCTGCCGTTCTCCAGTATTGTCGATAAAAATATATTCGCAGTCTCTTTCTGTAAACCCCTTTGAGATGAGTGAAGCTTTCATCTCTGCGTATTGGACTGGATTGGTAACGAGAGTGCCGATGGTATATGCGATGGTCTTCAATGGGCTCTCCAACAATGCGAGATCAATGTGAACGAGTCCCAGGTCTTCTCAGGGCCGTGTTGCGGCTTGGTTTCAGGGTGTGTCATAACGAAACGTCTTCCGTTGTCGGACTTGACGTTAACAGCCCGTTGAAAAACCACGGAATCTCGGCCGGACAGATCATGTCCGGCCTACTTTTTCAATGATCCAGAGGGCTATGATGATACAGACATTTTTGTCTGTGGGTTTTTCAACGCATTTTTTCAACACGCTGTTTCGCGTCTATCCGAATTTTCAGAGCGAACACAGCACTCAGGACATAAATTTACCATGTCAAGTCGTTTGTCAGCGGGAATAATATTGTGCTGCAAAAGGATGACTTATCCGGGAAACGTTTCCCTTTGAAACAATTTGTCGATCTGGCAGACCGAATTTGAGCGAATGGATCCAAAACTCAGCCTGAACGGTGCAGCATATGTTGCACTCGATTCTCAGACAATATTTGTTTTCACGTGGCTTTTTAGAGCACATTGTGCTGGTCCAGGCCCGCGCAGCGCGCGTTTTGACGGGTGAAAGGTACGAGAAGACAGGTGAAAGGGGGCGCACCGCGGGTGGCCCAGGTTGCTTGCACCCTGGGCCGGTGGAGCCGGTGAGAGGTCGTGGGAATGACTTCCCCATGTGTCAGAGAGGCCTGCGGACAAAGCCACATCTGACGGCTGCGCCACTCCGGCAGAATCTTCCGGGGCCACCCCCGATCGACACGGCATTCATGCGATTGAGCGGAATGAAGTCGAGGGAATGGCTTTGATCGTATGCCATGCCAATTCAGAGTGGCACTTCCCGATAGGCAAGCTTCGCTTCCAGCAAAAGTTCGCGAGCCTGTTCAACAGATGTCGTCCAATGGGAATCTGTATTTTTGAATGGCTTGGCGACGATCTCCGTAATTCCCGCCTGAATGATCTCGACGGTGCATCTCAAACATGGAGGACCGCCCCAGACTTCACCGGTCTCGTCAGTCAGGGCCAGATAAAGTGTGCAATCACGAGTGCTCACCCCAATTCGGGCAGCATGAAGAATAGCATTCATCTCGGCATGAACGATCAATGACCGCTTGAGTTCCTTGTCATTCAAACGTTCCGGAGAATCTGCAATCCCGCGCGGCAACCCGTTATATCCCATCGATCTGACTTCACGATCCGGACCAACGATGACGGCGCCCGCCTGTGTCGCTGGGTCTTTCGACATTTTGGCATTTTCTAACGCAAGATTGATGAAATACTTATCCCATCTTAATTGATCAGTCATGGTCAGGCTCACGAGTTCCCGGTATGGCGAGAGCCCTTCAGGGCTTAGTTCTGGGGTGCGTCATCACAGAACGTCCTCCGTTGTCGGACTTTGCGTGAAGACCTACCCAATTTTCTTGAGTTGACAAAACACTAGATCGCATTACTCCCGCATCGACCGCGTTCCGCCACGCGGCGAGTTGCGTTTCATCAGTCGAAACGCGTGCTGCGCAGGCACGGGCCGGAGCAACTTGCTCTGATTTCTCATAAAAGCGAAATGCCAGCCAACTCCAGACATTCTTTTTAGCGCATCCATCAATCCTTTTCCAGGTAATGGATTCGCTGCCCAATGTGTTATTCCGGCGTAAGATTTGCTTGTCAGCTTTGAACCACTCAAGGATCTCACCGGTTCCGTATCGGGGATCGACTGGTCCACAATATTTGAGAACCTCCGCCCATGAATGTGCTCATGATTACCAATGTCTTCACCCCGCAAATTGGGGGTGTGACGCGCAGCGTGCAGCAATTCTGCGAAGAATTTCGCGAGCAGGGTCATCGTGTTTTAGTGATCGCTCCGGAATATGATGAAATTCCGCCGGCGGAAAGCAATGTGATTCGAGTTTCAGCAATTCCCAATTTCTACCAGAATCAGTACTCCCTGCCACTACCGGTTTTCTCCACATTGATTCCCGCTGTTCGCGAGTTCTCCCCGGACATTGTCCATGTTCATCATCCGTTTTTACTGGGCAGCATCGGGCAGTTGATTGCTGCGGATCGAAATGTTCCACTTGTCTACACCCATCACACACGTTACTCGGTCTATATTGAAACGAAGACCGACTGGCCCCGTTCAGTCGAAGAGGGGATCCTGGAACTGATTGTGGGCTTCTGTGAACTCTGCGACGGAGTGGTGGCGCCCAGTGCAGGAATTCGGGATCTCCTTCAGCAGCGCGGTGTCACTTCCCGGATGCAGGTCATTCCCACCGGCGTGGATCTTCGCCGTTTTGCTCAGGCCGACCCCGGAGCTTTGCGGCAACGTCTCTCTCTGTCGCAGGAAAGATTTATCGTGGGACATGTCGGCCGGCTGGCTCCGGAGAAGAATACTCCGTTTCTGACGCAGGGAGTCGCGGCCTTTTTGAAGGAACATTCGGAAGCAGTGTTCGTGGTCATCGGTGACGGGCCTGACCGGGAAAGTATGGAAAATTTTCTCCAGCAGGCAGGAATGGGGCATCGCAGTTATTTTCTGGGTTTTCTGGAAGGAGACGAACTTGTGGATGCCTATGCCGGCTTCGACGTCTTTGCCTTTGCGTCCCATTCGGAAACACAGGGGATGGTGCTTGCTGAAGCCATGGCAGCCGGTGTTCCAGTGGTTGGAGTGGATGCAACCGGCGTACGCGATTTGATCGTGGACGGGGTCAATGGACGATTGGTTGCCAGGGAGAATGTGGCCGCTTTTGTGGAAGGGCTCAATTCGATCGCGTCCACAGAAGAATCAGAACCCGATCGCTGGCGGCGAGGGGCTCTTCAAAGCGCAGCGGATTCATCACAACCTTTCTGCGCAGCCAGGATGTTGGAGTTCTATTCCGAACTCATCCGCCATCCACGAACGCCCGCTCGCAACGAATGGGAGCGATTGCAGCAGCGCTGGGAAGCCAGCTGGCAACTTTGGCGGGTTCGAGCCCGGGCTGTCGCAGCGGCGGCTCGAGAAACGCTGGGACAGACGAATGAATCCCACACTTCCCCTGATCTCTGAGAACTGCTTTCCGGGCCCCATCCAGCCGACACATTCATTTTATGACATCAGATGAGCACTCAATACATCTCTAAGTCAACACTTTTTTATGCTTATCACAGATCGCTTTTCCAACACTCTGATCGCTGATCTATCAACAGACCGGTGAGCGAAAGGAATCCGTCGGAGCGGAAATTTTTTGCGTCATATTCTTTATGGGGCTTTATGGGAAAGAGCGATCATCCGTTGTCGCGGAATTCTCTGACGCCCCTCGCCATCCGATGAACAAATCATACGCCGTCGGCAAGGGATCAAAGAATCCGCAGCCAACAGACTTCTCATTACAGAGAAGTTTGGAACGCAAAGTGCCCTGACATTCTATAAGAAAAGTCATATCCCATCGTTCTAAAGTAAGTTGCTTCCCCCCGTAGCTGCGGTGAACGTGTTTGAGACTGATGACAGGCTGCGTCCCGCATGACGGAACGCAGCGTCAGCATGGGAGAATCACAGGAAAACTACCCCAGTGTCGGGTAGTCATGCGTGCCTTGTCGATTAGGAAGCGTGAATCTTGAATCTTAGAGCAAGTTGCTCTGACCTGACCCCTCGCAGCACGCGTTTCGACTGATGAAACGCAACTCGCTGCATGGCGGAGCGCGGTCCATAGGGAGTTAATGCGATCTAAATGCTGACGATGAAGGACATTTCGTAACGGCCATTCGAAGCTAAATTCTGATGGTGCCATAAGTGCTCAGTCAACTTAATTTAAAATAGACTTTATCGTAACGTCCAGAAACCAGGGACGTTTCGCGATCATCTACCATAAAGCTGAGATCTGGCAGAGTACTGACACATTTTCAGAATTATTAGCAAGACGAGCCTGAATCATAATGTCCGACAAAGAAAGCAGATTCCGTATCAGATTCTGACAAAGCACTATGGAGAGTTTTTGAGTTTAGCAGAAAAGGGAGTAATCATGTGCCGTACAATTTGCCTGTCACTAATTGTGTTGTGTTGGAGTGCCGGCTTGCGGGCCGAGGATGAACCCACGTCGCGGCAAAACCGTGTCAATCCCCCGGGAGAAAGGAACGCCGACGGGACTGTTCGAAAAGGTGAGATTCGTGAGACCGCGGAGGGCATTGTTGAGCGAAATATCAATCGCATTGATGCTGCCAAGCAGATGGAGCAACAGATCGCAGACTGTCTTCTGCTTCAAAATCAAGGCGAAATCCATCTGGCCAAATTCGCGCTCGATCACGCACAAGATAGTCGCGTGAAAGAATTCGCACAGACGATGATTAAGGATCACGAAGAATTCAGCCAGAAATTACAACATTTTGCCGGCCATCGTGATTTGATCCTGAAAGAAACCACGACGGATCAGCGACGAACAACGAGCGTGCCTGGCACCATTACGTTGCCGCAAACAAATCCGCCGGTCACCGCCGAGCCCGAATCAAAGCAACCGGCTGTTCGGGAAGAACCGGCTTTGACCGTTGATGGCAAACGGGGCGGTCGTATCGAAGTCCACGCTTCGAAAATCCCGGCAGGCTCCAATTCGGAAGACTGGTTCCACCTGGAACAGACTGCTGCCCAGAAATGTGAGCAGATGACAAAAGACAGTCTTGCCAAGAAAAGCGGAGCCGAGTTTGATAAAGCCTATCTGGGCTGTCAGATCGGCATGCATATCGGCGTGCTCTCCAAACTTCAGGCAGCTGATCAATATGTTTCTGGTGATCTGCAAGCCTTGTTGAAGGACACGCAAGCAACCGTTCAGCAGCATCTGACCCGCGCTGAAAATCTTTGCAACGATCTGACGTCCAATCGAGCCACATCCAGCCAGAATTAGGCTGAACTGTGAAATGAAGTCGTTTGTTGCTTTATTCTTCCCTCGCACAGTCTCGAATTTCTCTCGGAGTTTGAGACCAGGCGAGGGAAGAAATTAAAGCAAGTTGCTCTGGCCTGTGCCCGCGCAGCGCGCGTTTCGAGTGGTGAAATGTGCAACTCGCCGCATGGCGGGACGCGGTCGATGCGGAGTGAATGCACTCGATGACTCATTTCCTCTATGACTCATTTCTACGAGTCGTCCTTTTCTTCTGCGTTGGTCAACTCGTTGTTCATTCGAGCGAGATCTGGTACGAGTGACTCCAGTCCCTCCCAGACTTTTCGGTCAATACGCACAAAGTCACCATCACCGGTGTGAAATTCTTCAATGGGCAGGGAGAGCAGTCTCAGTAATTCTGTGCGAAGATATTCCAGCACATCGGCAAGTTCCGCGGTCTGCAAGGGAGATAACTGGCTGGGCAACGGCGGTCTGCCCCCGGGAAACGCCTGATTGAGGTCGCTCGCCTCCACAACGGAATAGGATTCCGTATGACGCTCAACGATGATGTCCGGCGAGTCGGGGGGGTGACGCAGACGTTCGCGGAGTTTCACCAGTTCTTCAGGTCCACCCATCAGCAGTACACAGCGTCCCAGCATGATCAGATCGCCATTTCGCAGCACTCTCAGGCGAATGGGATGGCCATTCACGCGAGTGCCATTGGTGCTATCGAGATCTGTCAGGATAAAGCGACCCGCATCTTCCTGGACTTTCGCATGGAAACGGCTGATACGTTCATCATTCAATTGGACGTCGTTATCCTCCTCACGCCCGATCGTGAGCGGCGTGGAAAGATTTCTGAAAACGCGACCCGCTTCGAGGCCTTCAACAACTTGAAACGTGATTTGAGCCATTGTGAGGTTTTTAAGTTCCGCTGCTGGCCGGTGGCCCTGTGAGTAGGCGACTTCGCCTGAATCGTGGCAATTTGACAGTTGCAATTGTACGCAGAGGCGGGTTGATCAGCGAGCGACAACCGCATAAAGAGACTGACGCGACAAAGCGAGGGCCGTTGAAGACACAGGTTGCGTTGTGAACCGGAGAGTAGCTTGAATGGGCGGTTGTTCCCCTGCTCGACTCAAAACTGTTTCGCGCGCGACCTCTTACTCCGCCCATCTCTTCGGATTTGACTCATCCATGGTACAGACAGTGCGCACAGATTTGACAGCGGGGGGATACATTCCGTTCAGATGCTGAAACGCAACATTTATGTGGACGAACAGAGACAGGCTGCAGATCGCTGTTTACAAAAAAATTTAACTGCCGTCTTTCAAAAGACTTGCTACGTGATGCAAAATGGCATCGCATGAATTTCATGTTGCCTTCTTTCAACAGGCACCCGGACTGCACTCTTCGGAAGTGTGATCAAGCTGTCTTCGGAGGTGAGAGTCCGAGGGTCGTCCGGCTTGATGACTGATTCCATGAACTGGAGCCTCGCGACTGCGATTGGCTCCGGTTTTTTATTTGCCCGCCCGATGTTCATCTGTCAGAGTTTCTTGACACTGGTGAAACACGACTGCGTGGCTTTCTTATCGCCCCTGCCGGCGTGAGGGCCTGATTCTCTGCAGGCAAAATATCCTCAAGTCTTGTGAGCAGAGAGAGTTAGCACCGTTGCGAAGATTTACTTCTTTCTGAGTGGCATCACTTCTGCCTTGACATTCCAGCATGGAAAGAACTTCCACCCAGTCCAGTTTGTCCCGCTGAACTCTCTCACGATCAAAGCGCGGCAACTTCAGACTGCGATGAAGATGAGGCTTCATACCGTCTCGATGGCTCAAATCCAGCCATCGATCAGCATGTCGGCCAGCCACTCATTCATGGCAGCCTGAGAAGAGCCAGTGGCTCTCGTCTGGGCTCATATTGTACGCGTTTCGACCTCCTGGAACGCGGTCCCTATGAGGCAATCCAGAATCGCTCTCACAACATTGGAATCAAATTGAGGAAAGACGACATGAAAATGGAAGTTGCTGCGCTGTTGCAAGATGAAAACGGTTTCATCGTTTCTGCGGAACTGGTGCTGATCGCCACGTTGCTGGTCATCGGCCTGATTGTGGGATTGAGTGAAGTTCAATATGCCGTTGCGGAAGAACTGAATGACGTGGCGGATGCCATCGGGGCACTCAATCAAAGCTATTATTACAGCGGGTTTATGGCCTGCAAAACGGGTGGTGGAATCAAATCCAAAGTCGTCGGTTCCGCCTTTGTCGATACGGCAGATACCTGCGACAATAACCAGTGCCAGATTGCCTGCGACGCCCCGGTTCCAGAAGGCCCCAAGTGGGGCGGCCACCATGGCTATTAGAACAAGTTGCTCCGGCCCGGGCTCGTGCAGCGCGCGTTTCGATTGATGAAAAGCGACTCGCCGCGTGGCAGAACGCGGTCTGGGCGGGAGTAATGCACTCCTATGCTTTGCCAAATTTAAAAAATTCGAGTCGCTGAGAGATGTGATTGAGTCGAAAGATGTTGAGAGCGACCCGCAGGTCTTCGGACCTGCGGGTTTTGCTGTTGAGAGCAAGTTGCTCTGGCCTGGGCCCGCGCAGCGCGCGCTTCGACTGGTGAAACGCGACTCACCGCGTGGCAGAACGCGGTCTGGGCGGGAGGAATGCGTGGGAGTAATGGGCTCTCATCGCCCTCTCCAGATTTTTCAGCAATCGCTCCAAACAGATTTCTTTCAAAACACATGCCATCTTAACAAAATCGTCACAATTCTAAGCATACTTCTCCCTGCACGCCCGAGTGCAAGCCTCGATGGAGAGGCAATCGTCATCCGGGCGCATTCACACAGGGAGTTAATATGAGTCAGGCACAAGGTACTCGTTCAAGCCGTTCACCACGAATAAAAACTCAGGGATTTACTCTGATCGAATTGCTGGTGGTGATTGCCATCATCGCCGTACTGATCGCGCTGCTGTTACCAGCGGTCCAGCAGGCGCGTGAAGCTGCTCGCCGTTCTCAGTGCAAGAACAACCTGAAACAGATGGGTCTGGCGATTCACAATTATGAATCGACCTACAGCCGGATGCCGACTTCGGGAGAATACACGCTGTCCAACGGAGATCGTACGTTTGCCAGGACATCGTTTTTTACTTCGATTCTGCCGTTCATCGATCAGGCTCCGGTCTATCACCTGATGGACATGAATCATCCTTACAATGCCTCGGCTGCGACGAATAATCAGGTTGCTGCCAAAACCAGCATTCCCACGTTCCTGTGTCCCAGCAATCCGAAATTTCAGCCGGAAGCAGCAGGGTACGGGCAGGCGGACTACATGCCGATCTCTTATACCGACCTGGGGACCAATGCCGGCGAGTATAAGACCGGATTCCATGACGGTCTGCTGGCGGGCAGGGCCAGCGGCTATGGCCGGTTTGCCGATGCCACCGACGGGCTGAGCAATACCGTTTGCCTCTGGGAAGATGCCGGCAAGCCGAGCCCCATGGACGGGAAATATGACAGCAAAGCGGAATACGGAGGGATCTATCCGGGAACTCTCGTCGACACGTGTGATTCCGTGCTCGCTGGCGGACGTTGCCCCAAACGCTGGGCGGACGGGGATACAGGCAATGGAGTTTCCGGACCCGGTGCCGGCAATACAGCCGGCTCAGTCGTGGCTACGCAGATTATCAACAACTACAAAGACCCCAATAACACGACTTGCCCCTGGGCCACCAACAACTGTGGCCCCAATGATGAGCCGTTCAGCTTCCATGTCGGCGGTTGTCACGCGGTTCTGGGTGACGGCAGTGTCCGGTTCATTTCCGAAAATATCGCCGCAGTGACCGTTGCCCGACTGTGTGCTCCGGCTGATGGACAGATCCTCGGAGAATTCTAAGCGCCGCCAAGTGCCGTTGACGTTCAATTGAATGATCTGAAACACTGCGAAACCGGAATCAAAACGATTCAGCGTTTCGCAGTGTTCATTTCAGATTCTGTGAAAACATCTGGCGAAACTTTTCCACTTTGGGCTGAATGATCATCCGGCAATACGGTTCTTCTCCGTGCAGTGCAAAATAGTCACGGTGATAATCTTCAGCTGGATAGAACTCTGCCAGCTCTTCAATAGAGGTCACGATGGGTGATGGCCATGCGCCCGTTTCGTTCAACTGGGCGATCATCTGTTCTGCCTGAGCTTGCTGCTCCTGAGTGTGCGGAAAAATCACGGAGCGGTACTGCGTTCCGGAATCGTTCCCTTGACGGTTCAGCGTCGTGGGATCGTGCGTTTTGAAGAAAACTTCCAGCAGTTGTGTATAGGAGATCTGTCGAGGATCGAACGTGATCTGAATCACCTCAGCGTGCCCGGTGGTTCCGGTACAGACCTGTCGATAGCTGGGATGGTCGACGTGCCCCCCCATATAGCCTGAAAGCACATTTTCGACCCCCGCCAGCCCCTGAAAAACGGCTTCCGTACACCAGAAGCAGCCTCCACCAAAGGTTGCCAGTTCCTGGTTGGATGGACTGTTTTGATGCGGCGCGGAGATCAAATTCATCGCACTCTCTTGTTCTGGACTGCAATCTGATGAAATTCCATCTGCATTTCATCATGGCGCGTCTGTGTCACTTCGGCAAGGTCTCGCTTCACTTCTTGTCTCATTCGAGCCTTTGTCCTGCGATGGCCTCACATTCCCATGGTTGCAAAATCGACTGACGATTGGCCGCTGGGAGTCTGGTGCGATACAACACATCGTGTTGAGCAAAGTCGTTCCAGTTTGTTTTTCCCAGTGAACATGAAGACTTGCGGGTGGGGAAAGACGTTTCAGAGGGCGCGACGGTCAGGTCTGTCTGAACAAAGTGATGATTCCACAATGCTGAATTTCGCGATCGGAAACCTTCTCAGCCGTGCGTTGCGTTCGTTGCTGGCGCTCACCGGGTTGGCGATTGCCATTGGCGGCATGGTGGCGCTTTTCAGTATCGCAGATGGAATTGACTATGTCGTCAATCGCACCTTTGCACAAATCCCCGGTCTGGCGGTTCAGCAGCAGGGGGCTCCGGTTCCATTGTTTTCCATCCTGCCTGCCGCCTGGGGCGAAGAGATTTCGAAAATCCCGGGGGTCACCATTGTGGATTCCGAAATTGTTCAGCGACTCAACATGATGGAGGGCAAAGCCTTGATCGCCCCTCCGCGGTTTGTGGTCGGGCTGGATCTGCGCGTCCGCACGCAAATGGCACGGGATGTCTATCGCGAAAACATTTCCGAAGGACGGTATTTTCAAGCAGCTGATGCAGACACGTCGCGATGTCTCATCAGCCAGCAGATTGCGGATGAAACCGGCCGTCGGGTGGGGGACCAGATCCGTCTCAACGACTTTACTGCCGAAATTATCGGCATCTACAACACCGGCTCCGCCCTGCTGGATGTCAACATCCTGATGGATCTGCGAACCGCTCGCAAGGTGATGCGGATCGATCCCCAAACCGTCTCCTTCTTTTATGTGGAAACCGCTCCCGATGCCGACCAGCATCAGATTCGTGATGAAATTGAGCGTCACTTTCAAGGCCGTTCGGTCACAAACGAATCCAGGCCCGCGCTCTCCAATCTGCAAGTGATCATGAACCTGGTGATCAGCCAGATCCAACAGTCCAACGCATCTTCTGCATCATCCCGGACCAAGAGTTCCGCACCTGCTGAGACCACAGAATCCCAGGCACAAGTTCCCCCCGCTCAGGCAGCCAGTGCGGTGGAAGTGCGACTGGCGGAAGACTGGTCCCAGCGATTTTCCGAATTCACCGGAGACCTGGAACTGTTTCTGATGTTGATTACCACCATGGCAGTCATGATCGCGGTGCTCAGCATCGTCAACACCATGACGATGAGCGTTTCGGAGAGAATGATCGAGTTCGGCATTCTCCGGGCAAACGGATGGACCAAGGGAAATATTATTCAACTGATGACGCTGGAAAGCGGCCTGCTGGGAATTTCCGGAGGTCTCCTGGGAGCCTGCCTGGGTTGGGTGACGACAATTGTGGTGAACTCGATTTATCCGGATCGCCTGCAACTGCACTGTTCGCCAAAACTCCTGATGTTTGCAATGGTTGTCAGCACTGGCCTGGGAATACTGGGCGGACTCTATCCCGCCTGGCTGGCTGCCAGCCGATCCCCCATGGACGCCATCCGCCGAGGATAGAGCGCATTCACCCCTCCTCACTCCATCATCGAGCGGCACGTGCCAGCCGATCATTGAGTGCCAGTCCCAGCCCATGAGCCGGGAAAGGTGTGGCATAAATCACCTCGATCTTTTGATTGTCATCCAGTCGCCGTAACGCTGCAAAGAAATTGGATGCTGCTTCGTTCAGATCGCCAGTTGCCGATAATGTTTCGATATGGCCGAAGCGTTCGGACGCTTCGCGACAAAGGAAGGTCAAAGCGAGAACACCGACGCACGAACCCGCTGGAATGTGTCGCCAGTCTTCGGCAACGATCAATTTTTTTTGCGGGGCATAATGTTTGGGGAGTTGTCCGGGTGCCGTTTGCGACTCGGACTCGTTGCGTGATCCTTCCGGCAGACAGATCGGCCCGATTTCTGCTTCGATTGCTTCGCGGGTCAATCCGCCCGGCCGCAGCAAGACCGGGGCTCCTTCCGGAATGATCTGCAGCACTGTCGATTCCACTCCAATGCGGCAGGGACCTCCATCCAGCACCAGATCAATCTCATTTCCCAGATGTTGCAGGACATGTTCCGCGGTGGTCGGGCTGATGCGTCCAAAAGGGTTCGCACTGGGCGCCGCTACCGGCACTCCGCTACGGCGGATCAATTCCCGGGCCTGTGGATGATCCGGGACCCGAACCGCCACTCCCGGCAGACCGGCAGTCACCAGATCGGGGACAATTTCTTTTTTGGTCAAGACCAGCGTGAGTGGCCCCGGCCAGAATTGATCGATCAGTTGCCGGGCGATTTTCGGAACATCTTCAACGACAGTGTTCAGTTCGTCTGCGGAAGAGAGATGCACGATGAGGGGATCGAAAAACGGACGTTGTTTCGCAGCGAAGACCCGAGCCACCGCGCGAACATCCAGCGCATTGGCCCCCAGCCCATAGACCGTTTCCGTGGCAAACGCGACCAGTTCCCCCCGTCTGAGAAACTCCGCCGCCCGATTCAGGTCTGTCGTCAATTCCGCTGGCAATGTACACCTGTCTGACCCATGATCTCTCCCGTTCTGTGAAAGTTCCAAGACCTTCGAACAAGAATAAGTTGTTCGAAAAGTTGTCTCTGCAAACCAGAGCGAATTCGCTCCGTACAGGCCGCGTTCTGCCACGTGGCGAGTTGCCTTTCATCAGTCAAAACGCGCTGCGCGAGCCCAGGCCAGAGCAACTTGCTCTAGATTACCTTTCCTGTACAGGAATTTGTATTGCGAGGCAGATACTGGATTGTGACTGGGAATGATCATGGATGGAGATGATCTCTCCAGATGATTCATCGTTTTACCGGGGCGGGGGCATTCTTTGCATTCTGACACAAGGATGGCGTCCCTGGTTGTGAATGCGATCCTGCATCAAGTAAAAAGGTTGATGACCGTGATTCCGTCCTTTCGTTTTGTAGCAGGTTTCCTGTGGATGCTGCTGATTTCAATAACACGCTCATTTCGCTGCTGACCATCTTTCTGCTGGTGGGAAGCATTGCGTTCTGGGTCTGGACCTTCCGTACGTTACGAAAGGGAGGCGTTCCCGTTCCGGAACGTTTTCACTGGAAACCGGTGCGCGTGCCCCGTCTGGCGCTGTTTCTGAATCTGATTTTGCTGGTTTTTTATCTTCAGGCTGTGGTCAGGTCTCAGGGGCTCATCCCGAACCTGACCCCTGAAGAAATTCGAATGACTTTGCAGGGCATGCTCTTTGAAGGGGGCATCGTTCTGGCGGTCATTTTTCCGGCACTTTTCTTTGGAACCCGATCCCGGACAGACCGTTATCGGCTGGGGCTCCGATGCCATGAGTTTCGCGAGCAGATCAGAGAAGGAGCACTGGGGCTGATCGCAGCGGTTCTCCCGGTGGGTCTGATGTTAGTGGTGATGTCTTCCATCCGGACTCCCGAGACAGAGCACCCCTTTCTGCGATTGCTCAGAGATTCTCCGCATGGTCCCGAGGCGCTCATCGTCATCGTGAGTGCTGTGATTCTGGCACCGCTCAAGGAAGAATTGATGTTTCGGGTGATTCTGCAGTCCTGGCTGGAGGAGTTCTGTCCGGCGTGGTTGGCTGTGGTCGGCAGTTCCCTCGTCTTTGCAGCAGTGCATGGATTTCCAGATGCAGTGGCACTCATTCCATTGGCGCTCATCCTGGGATATTTGTTTCAGCGTCGCCGCAGCTATCTTGCCGTGGTGACGCTGCATGCACTTTTCAATGCCTATAATGTGCTGGCCACGATCATGAGCAGCAGTTGAGCGGCGTTACTCCTTTTTCTCGAGATACTTGTCAAACCAGTCCAGCATGGCGTTCTGACATTTGATCTGATCCTCGCCTCCAAAACCGTGTCCAGCCCCGTGAATAATGAGCAATTCGGTCGGGACGCTTTCCTGGGCAAGAGCGGTTTTCATGCGCTCGCTGTTGTTGAGGGGGACCAGATCGTCTCGATCTCCATGCACCAGCAGTGTCGGGGGATCATCTTTACTGACATGGAGTAGTGGAGAGACGGCATCCGCCTGTTGTTCTGGAAACTGCAGCGCCGGGAACCGTTCTTTGAGCGGGAAGAATTCATCAATGCGGGCAGGTGGGAAGATCGCCACCACTGCCTGGACCCGATCGCTGACCCGGTCGACCGGATCTTTGGCATCCGGCGTTCCGGAATCGGAAGCGGTTCCCAGCATCAAGGAAAGATGTCCTCCTGCGCTAGCCCCAAAAACTCCCAGGCGGTCAGCATCAACACCATAATCGGCGGCGTGCAGGCGGATAAATCGGACCGCCCGGCGGACATCTGCCACAGCATCGGGAACTTTGAAGTAAGGGCTGCTGCCGTGACGCACAATGAATAACGTATAGCCCTTCTCGACCAGAAGCTCGAATTGATTTGGCTGGGCTGGATTCTCGCGAACGATGTTTTCGGGCGGGAACCAGGTGGAGACCCAGCCTCCACTCACCATGAAGAGGATTCCCGCGCCGTTGGCCTGCTCGGGCTGAATCACATCATAGGTCAGGGCCATGCCCGCTTTGTGACCATAGATCACATCGCGAATGATGGTGTGAGAACCTGCCTGCAGAATGCCTGCCGTCGTGGTCAGACACAGAACCATCGCCAGTAAGCGACTTCGACAATGACGCATGAAGTTGTCTTTCAGATCGAGTGCTCTGTCAGGGCTTGGATTTGGGGTGCGTCATCGCGACACGTCCTCCGTTGTCGGACTTTGTGTTTTGGTGACCCCCAATTTTTAGAGGAGACGAGGCACGAGTTTCAAGTTGTCAGTTCTACGTTGTGATCTTCATATGTTCTCGAGCAAACTGATTTTACCAGTCTCCATGTCGCATGTCTCTGAATACAACATGTGCATCAACCGGCCTGTCCATTTTGTGTTTTTCGATACTCTGCAGCCAGCTTCTGCTGTTCAGCGGGAGGTACAAGTTCGTAACTGGAGAATTCCATGGTGAACGATCCCTGACCACCCGTCAGTCCGGAAAGAACACGGGCATAGGTCATCACTTCTGCCAGAGGAATTTTGGCATGGACCAGCGTGAACCCGCCCGGGACATCTTCAATTCCTTCCAGGCGACCACGGCGAGTATTCAAATCACCACTGATATCTCCAATGCGGTCGCTGGGAATGGTGATTTCCACCTGCATGACCGGTTCCATCAGGGAAGGCTGTGCCTGCAGAAAGATCTCTTTCAGGCACAGACTGGCCGCTGTGCGAAAAGCAGCTTCATTACTATCGACCGGATGATCCTTCCCAAAAAACAGCTCCACGACCAGGTCCTGCATCTGGCAGCCGGCAATCACTCCCTGCGTCATGCGTTCCCGCACCCCTTTTTCCACAGCCGGGATGAACTGATTGGGGACTGATCCTCCACTCACCCGATCGACAAAACAGAAATTCAGTTCGGGATCATAATGATAGCTGCGCAGGCTCTCGAATCGCTGCTTGACGAAATATTCTTCCGGATTCACTCCATGCGGGCAGGCGGAAACCCGCATGTGCACTTCGGCAAACTGTCCGGAACCACCCGACTGTTTTTTATGACGGTAACTTCCTTCCGCGGCGCCGTTCACCGTTTCCCGGTAAGGAATACGGGGCTGATGAGTCACGACATCGACTTTTTCACGTTGGTGCAACCGGTTCTGAATGAGTTGCAGATGTAATTCACTCATCCCTTCGATCACCATTTCATGCGTTTGCTCTTCGCGATGCACTTTGAACGTGGGATCTTCCTCTTCAATTTTGTGTAAGGCTGCGGAGATCTTGGCCTGATCCGCACGGCTTTTGGGTTCCACCGCCACACCAATCATGGGCCGGGGGAACGCCATGGGAGGCATGGTGATCTGATCGGAGCCATCGGAAATGACATCACCCGTATGCAGGTCTTCAATTCGGGAGACCGCGACAATGCTGCCGGCAATGGCTTCTTCGAGTGTCTCGTGCTGGCCCCCTTGAATATCCATCAGCTGATGAATCCTGATCGTCCGATCAGTTCCCACGATGTGAATTGAGGAGTCTTTCTTCAATGTTCCGGAATAAATCCGCAGATAATTCACTTTGGAGACAAAAGGGTCAATCCGCGTCTTGACGACCTGTGCGACCAGCGGCCCTGCGGGGTCGGAGGGAATGGGCATCTCTTCTCCATCTTTGAGGACATGCCGCTGAATTTGTGCCGGCGAGGGGGCATACCGGGCCAAGGCATCCATTAACTCGGAAACGCCGATGTCCGATTTCACTGCTGTGCAGAAAACGGGGATCAGCGTTCCGGCAATCAGTGCCCGGACAATGGCCTGATCCAGTTCTTCTCCTGCAATCACTTCTCCTTCAAAATATCGGGACATCAGGTTTTCATCTGATTCCACCACTGCTTCGATCAGTTCCTGATGTGCCTCCGCGGGATTGAGTGCGGCATCGCCCGGAATGGTCTCAGGCAAATGAATCGTGCTGATCACTCCATGAATTTGTGCGCCGGTCCCCAGTGGAATCGTGAGCGGGACACAGGCTTGTCCGAACTGCTCCCGGATGTCCTTCATCAGACTGATCAGGTCGACGTTTTCTCCATCACACTTATTCAGAACCAGACACCGGGCCAGTCCTCGATTACCGGCATGCTGAAAGGATTTGCGGGTATTGACTTCGATTCCATGGGGAGCATTGATGGTAATCAGGGCTGTCTCAACGGCGCGATAGGCGCCGATCACCTGACCGACAAAGTCGGGCATCCCCGGCGAATCGATCATGTTGATGCGTGACCCGCCATGTTCAAAATGGCACACATGAGAGGTAATAGAATGATGCCGCTGCTTCTCATCATCATCGATATCCAGCAGGCTGTTTCCTTCATCCGGAGAACCGATCCGCCGACTCACTCCCGATTTATACAGCATCAGGTCTGCCAGAGACGTTTTGCCAGAGGCTCCATGCCCAACCAGAACAATGTTCCTGAGTTCTTCCACCAGATGACGAGGCATGATCAACTCCTGCAAGGGGTGAGAAATCGGAGCGCCCAGCATGGCCGATCTGTCGCGGCCACAACCAAAATGATTCACGATGCACAATGTTCTCGTACTTTGAGAGAACTGCGATCATAGGCAGTGCAAGAGAGATCCGGGACCGGGGATCAGGGGTCAGAGAACTCAACGAGCTGCAGATTTTTTTCTGACCTCTGCACCCTGACCTTTGAACTTTTTTCTCTACTCGATCAAGCTTGGAAATACTGGATGAAGAGAAGAGATGCTGCCAGAAAACTGCGGATCGGCAACAGAGACTTGCTCTCCAGAAGAGAACGGCCCACAGCGAAAGTCTCAATGCTCGCTGTGGGCGGCATAAACCGCCGTCAGAGAGGCTCCCGGCTCCAGAGATGTGGGGCGACTGACTCATGACGTTCAACCCAAAGTCACGTCCGCAGCATGCGGCAGGCTTTCAACATCAAGTCTGCATTCTCTCTCTTGAATCTCGCACATTCGCGTTCCGGAGTCCAGTCCTCGACACAATTCATTCGTTCCGTTCGTTCCGCTGAGTGTCTGGAGCACCGGCAGATTTTTCTTGCCTATGGCAATGGCGGCAGACTCGGGCCGGTCAAATCGCTTGCATCAGGAGTTGCGTTGGGCGGATTGATCGTTTTACTGGATGCTTCCGGCACGGGAGGGATTGCGGGAATCGCTGCTTCCGGCAAGGGGATTGCTCCTGCGGGTGCTGCATTGTCCGGTGCGGTCACAGCGGGGGGGATGATCAACGGATTCACAGGCTTTGAAGGGGGATTCTGCGCAGGGTTTCCCGGAAGATTGGGCTTGGGAGGCTGGGCGGCAGGTTGAGCCGCTCCAGCTGCGGGTGCCTCTTGCAAATTTGCCGCTGGTGTGGGCTCGGCACCCGGTTCGATACGAGGGGTCTTGAACGCGGTCAGATAGGTCTGCTGACCGGCCAGGAGAATGGCGGTATCGATCATCGCCTGATAATTCGCATCTCCATCCAGATAGAGGATTGCCCCCAGCAGGAAGAGACGATTGGGATCGCGGGCATCCTGCAGGGTCCATTCTGCCACTCGTTGCTTGACGCGAGTCTTCTCAAAGTTGTTCTGTTCTCCAAAGAGAATACTCAGGCTGGTGGCATGCTGAGGCCAGGCTGGATCGAGTTGACCGGCCAGTTTCAGTTGATCCACAGCTTCCGAAAACCGGCTTCGCGCCGCCAGACTGATGGCCATGCGATAACGGGGATCGGCGCGATCCCGAGCCGCTTCGATCGCTTTACGATAGCGCTCGGAAGCGGCCAGATAGTTGAGTTGTTGAAGCTGAAAATCCCCCTGTGTCTGAAATCCAAAGCTGGTTTCCACGGCTTTGGGAGTAGATGGCTGAATGATTGGGGTGGGATTGGTGATCGTGGGGAATTTTGTATAAGTGGCCGAACCATTGGGAATGCCCGCCCCCAGTACGGGATCGATGGGCAACAGCATTTGCGGAGTCGCCTGCCCGAGATAGGGCTCCGCAGAGGGGTATGGTGAATTGATATTTCCATAAACGCCGTAATAGGCCGTCGACGGATAAAAGTAATATCCGGACGATGGGGGGGTGACATACGGCCCGATGTTCATATAAAGATAAGGGTTGTATCCACCAAAGCCATACCCGCCGAAGTTTCCCGCAGGGTAGCCGTTGACATATTCCATGCCTCGGCCATTGCTTCCGGGAGAAGCATGCCCATAGCGCAAGCGATACTGGTACTCCGCCTGCGTGGGACCATAAGGTTGCCCGGTGGCTCCGATCACCGTGGGATACGAGTGGTGTTGAGCCAATACGGGAATAGATCCGCACAACAAAACCAGCGTCATCACTGCATAGCGAAACATCATCGCCCCCCTCCCCTGATCTCTGCCCCTGATTCTCAATTATACCCCAGGTTGAACTGAAGTAAAAAGAGCTTGGAGGAATTCCCTGAATTTCTGATTTTAGAGCAAGTTGCTCTGGCCTGGGCCCGCGCAGCGCGCGTTTCACTTGATGAAAGACTGCTCGCCGCGTGGCGGAACGCGGCCAATGCGGGAGTCATGCGCTCTAATTTTATATTCACCGCAAAACGGCCCGGGGCAGGATCGCGTGTTATTTTTTAAGGATCGGCCACAAAACGGTATCCGGTCCCACGAACAGAGAGCAGATGTCTGGGGTTGCCAGGATCATCTTCGATATATTTTCGCAGCCGCATCACAAAGTTGTCGATTGTACGGGATGTCACTTCAGCCCCCTGATCCCAGACATCGCTGAGAATTCGGCTGCGGGAGAGCACGGCCCCTTCGTGATCCACAAAATAGCGGAGCAGTTGCAATTCCATGGTTGTCAACGAATTCTTCTCATCACCGCGCGTGATTTCAAAAGTGCGGAAGTTGACATGCACGTCGCCAAACGCAAAATCGTCGCGCTGACTGGATTCATAAACCTGCTCCAGCTGATGGTTTCGCTTTAACAGATTGCGAACCCGGCTGAGTAGTTCCGGCAGGGCGAACGGCTTGGTCATATATTGATCGGTGCCGCAGTCGAAAGCATGTGACTTGTCTTCACTGAGCGTGCGTGCACTGAGGACGAGAATGGGAACCCGGACATCCCGATCACGAATGGCCCGGCAGATTTCATAACCGCTCATCCCCGGCAACATCAGGTCCAGGACCACCAGATCAATCCCCTGGGGGTGTTCATCCAGATACGCCAGCGACGAGGGTCCATCCCCCATCACGATGGGCTGATAGCCTTCCGCTTCGAAGTTAAAGCGAATCCCGTTGGCGATCGCTTCTTCGTCTTCTACAACCAGGATACGAGGTCGATTTGTCATGGGATTAAAGCGGAACTAAGGAGACGGCGTGCCGTTTTCGCGCGGGAGGGCCTTTTCTTCAAATGAGTCGATTTTCATTGTTGTCAGAGAAATTCTATCATCTTTTTTCTCAGCAAGGATGCTGCGGAAGAACGGTCATTGTCCAATATAACGTGCATAGACCGATCTGGCTTCGCTGATCTCTTCCGTGCCGGTAATGATCGTTCGACCATCCTGAAAGATCGTGAATTCGTGATGCGAATCATGTGGACGGAACACCAGCAGGAATGGATTCGTGCGAACGGTCCCGACTTCCACCAGTCGACTCTGCAATTGCGAAAACGAAGTCTCCGCCGACGTACCGGGGGAGATTTGCACAGAATTGCGTCCACAGAGAACAATCGATTGTGCCCCGGCGGTCCCTTGTAACCACAGTCGTTCTCCCCCCTGACAGCACGGGCAATGCTGGCTGGTCAATAACTTTTCCAGGTCGATCTTCCGCCAGGAATTTTCCCAGACATCAATCACGGTCAGACGAGGCGAAATGAGATACGACTGCCCCGAGAGAATCTTCAGGGCATCCACACATTGCAACGATGCCATGATCTGGACGGCCGGCCCGATCACTCCGGCAGTATCACAGGTCTCGCTGCTTCCGGGGCTGGGAATTTCCGGCATGATGCAGCGGAGACAAGGGGTCTTTCCCGGCAGCACGGTCATCATCTGTCCATGGCTTCCCACGCAACCGGCATGAATCCAGGGGATGCCCGATTCGAGGGAAGCATCGTTGATCAGAAAGCGGATTTCAAAATGATCGGTTCCGTCCAGAATCACATCCGCTCCCGTAATCAGCTCCAGGATGTTCGTGTGAGTGACATCCAGGACGAGCGGTTCAATCACGACATCGCGATTGATGGCTTTCAGCTTGCGGCTGGCTGCCACCACTTTGGGAAGATGCTCCGCAACATCATTTTCATCGAACAGAACTTGACGCTGGAGATTGGAGAGTTCGACAAAATCGCGATCGACAATTCGCAACAAGCCGACTCCCGCCCGCACCAGTGTTTCGGCAATCACCGAGCCGAGGGCACCGCAGCCAATCAGCGTTGCACGGCTCTGCTGGAGTCGCTGTTGCCCTGCTTCGCCCAGTCCCTGAAAGAGTGTCTGCTTGCGATAACGGTCCAGCATGGGTTTGTGCTGCCTGGTTTTGAAGTGTACCGTCAATCCGGTGTTGCGAGCGCATTCACCTGGCATGGACCAATTGATCGTTTTGTTGTCATCAGCGAAACGATCAATCGTTGGATTCTCTCTGCGAATGTCCACCCATACGATGGACAACGCGAGGTTAACTTGCTCGATCCAGGTGCTTATCGGCGATGCCAGCTGGCGGAAACGGATTTCAGGGTCTGGGCCACCACACAGTAGCGCTCTGCCAGTTCAACCGCTTTCTGCAACTTGTCATCGGCGGCTGGAGAATCGATTTCAAAATTCAGACGAACTGTTTGAAAGCCGACGGGAACGTCCCGGCTGACTCCCAGCGTGCCGCGAAAATCCATATCGCCTTCAACCTTGAGCTCCGCAGAGGTGATGGGGAGATCCATGGCGGTGCAGACCGCGGCAAAGGTGACTCCCGCACAGCCGACAAGGGCTTCCAGCAGCATCTCGGCGGCGCAGGCTGTCTGACCATCTCCCCCGGCCAGCGGATGCAGTCCCGCCCGGGCGCGCGAGGGGCCTTGCGGATGAATTTGACAAGTCAGACTGTCCCGATCGATTGTTCCGCTGGCAGAAAGCGTTCCGACCGCCGTCTCCGGTGATTCTCGATACCGATTTTTGAAAGGAGCCTGTAACTCCCGCAGTTCAGCAGCATTCATTTTTGAAGTCTCATTACAGTTGTACCAGCATTTGCCGGGGCTGCGTTCTCAATTTCGGAAGCCTTTGGGAGTGTCACGACCACCCGGCTCGGGGAATCACTCTCAGGAATCGGATTGGTGTTTGTTGAAGTTTGTAAATTCTAATGACTGGGAAGCTGCAGGCTTGCCGCGTTCCAGCCGTTCTCTATGCTACACACTCTGACTCTTCGGCCCAAGTCGCTGCTGGGATTGCTCTCTGAAAGTCTCCCGATGTGTGACGTTCGGGGCCAGTCCGATCACTGCGTCTCACTATTTTACCTGCTGGAATTGCCATGTATCGCGTTCTTGTCACCGACACCCTTTCTCCCCAGGGTCTGGATCTCCTGAAGAGTTACTCGGAAATTGAAGTTGTCTATTCCCCCGGCCTGAAACCGGCAGAACTCAAAGAAGCGCTCAAAGAAGCAGACGGCATTGTCATTCGCAGCGGCACCAAACTGACCGCCGACGTGCTGGATGGACAGACTCGCCTGAAGGTGATTGCCCGGGCCGGCGTGGGGGTTGATAACGTCGATCTCCCCACGGCAACGCGTCAGGGCATCATTGTTTCCAATACTCCCGATGGAAATACCCTGAGCACTGCCGAACATACCCTGGCCATGATGATGGCCATGTGCCGGAATATCGGTCCGGCTTCGCAGTCCATGAAAAACGGACAATGGGACCGCAAGAGCTTCAACGGCACGCAACTGGCCGGCAAGACGATCGGCGTGGTTGGTCTGGGACGCATTGGTGTGGCAGTTGCCCGTCGTTGCCGTGGACTGGAAATGACAGTTCTCGGATTCGATCCGTTCATGAGTGAAGAACGGGCCGCCGAGAATGGAATCGAATTGTATCGCAATGTGGACGAAATGCTGACGAAGTGCGATTTCGTCACGGTCCATACTCCGCTGACTCCTGAAACGAAGAACCTGATCAATGCTGCTCGTCTGGCCGCCATGAAGAAAGGGGTCAGGCTGATCAACTGTGCCCGTGGCGGCATCATCAACGAAGAAGATCTGGCAGACGCCATCGAATCTGGCCATGTGGCCGGGGCCGCCGTGGACGTTTATACCAAAGAACCCCCCGCAGCCGACTTCCGGCTTTCCAAGTTGCCACAGGTGCTCTGCACACCGCATCTGGCCGCTTCCACCGATGAAGCCCAGGAACAGGTGGCCGTGGAAGCTGCGGAAATCGTTGCGAATTTCCTGACCCGCAACGAGGTTCGTTCAACCGTCAATATGGTCCCGATTTCCGGCAAAGAGCTGGAAGCAGCCCGGTCCTATCTGGACATGGCCTATCGTCTGGGCCTGTTGCTGGCGCAGATGTGCAAAGGGGGAAACATCAAGAATGTGCAGTTGCAGTTCAAGGGGGAAGCGAACACCAAGCCGATCAAACTAATCACCAGTGCGCTGACTTCCGGCCTGTTGACCTCGGTACTGGGACGTAACGTCAGCATTGTGAATGCGGAAATGACCGCTGCTGAACGGGGCATTCCCGTCACGACGGTCGCTTCAACGGAAGCCGGAGCCTTCGCCACCATGCTCTCGGTCACGGCCGAAACAGATCAAGGCACAAAATCTGTGGCAGCCACCACCTTTGGGAATGATTTCCTCCGCCTGATTCGCGTGGATGACTATCATCTGGATGCGTATCTGGACGGCGACATGCTGCTGTTCTGGCATAAAGATGTTCCCGGAGTCATCGGAGCGATCGGCACCGCCTTTGGAAAACAGGGTGTCAACATTTCGCACATGGCAGTCGGACGTGGCTCCAAGGCCCCCGGCGGAGGAGCGGTCGCCGTCTTGAACCTCGACAACAAACCTTCCGACGAAGCCTTGCAGGAAGTGGTCAACCACCCGGACATTATCGCCGTCGAACTCGTCAGCCTGCCGGAAGCGGGAGCCCCACTCCCCTGGCTGGGCCTGTAATCCAGGATGAGAGCAAGTTGCTCTGGCCGGAACCCGCGCAGCACGCCTTTCGATTGATGAAAGACGCTCGCCGCGCGGCGGAACGCGGTCGATGCGGGAGTGATGCGTCCTGAACCGGCCCATTCTTCAATAAAATCCATGGCACAGGCGAGATTCGTCTGTGCCATTTTTCATGAGATTCAATGCGACCGCAGCAGCGTTTTTCGATAGAATGAGAACATGGAATTCGAAGCGGTCCGCAGACTGCCGTGAATGTCCCGTCTTTCATCGCGAACACACGACAATCTGCAGCAGAGCGTCTTGTCAGGAATTCATCATGAGCATGCACATTGAACACGAAGAACTTAAAGCGACGCTACAACAGCTGCGCGAGCAAATTCAAAGTGGTCAGCCCATTGATCCGCAACTGGCCACCTTGCTGCAGCAATTGTCCGCCGACGTGAACCAACTGACCTTAAGTGAAGTGGAATCTGTATCCCCGCTGGCAGCAGATGGTCTTTCGGAGAAGCAGACTCTCATGGACAGAATGCTGGGGCTGACTGAAGAATTCGAAGAGACACACCCTCAACTGGCAGAAGCCATTGGCCGCGTGGCGACAGCTCTGAGCCGAATCGGGATTTAGAGACTGTACTTCACAATAGGCGAGGCTCCTGCCCAGCCACTCTAATAGACCACTCCTTCCTCCTGGGCTTCGCAGCTTTTACAGGTGTTGTCGTTCGCCATTAGTTCGGGCGGAAATTCTTTCTTGCAGCGGATGCATTCCCGGAATTTTTCACGTCGCCCAGTGGCTGCTGAGGCGGTCAATTCTTCCAGAATGCGACGGGCGGTCCAGGCGGGGAGTTCGTTCCAGTTCAAGGTTCCCAGGTGCAGCGGCAGCAATACGGAAGCGGTATCGCTTTCCTGCGTCTCCGCATATTCTGAAACGATGACATTTTGGGGGTCGATATCAACAACCACTTCTCCGGGATTTCCACCAATCAGACGCGTGGTGTTCTGTGGCAGTTTTTCCTCCTTGACGGGGTTGGGAAGCATTTCCTTGAGAAGATCCAGTAGCTGGGTCAGGTTCAGCGGGTCATGTTCTGCCATTTTGTTCCTTACTCAATTTGTGCCTTGCTCTCATACGCTCTATTTTGTGATGAATTCACAGGAAACGCTACTGGTGAAGAGGCTGCTGAGAAGGAGTTTTGAGAAGTTGAACATCAAGGGACTGACGGACGGAGGGGGATCTCATATAATGAGGGACGGCGCCGAAAAAAGGAAAAGAATGCGATGGCTGACATGACATTACCAATTCTGGAGAGTGCAGTTCCTGAGTATGAGGATCCGCTGGACGTGATGGAGCAGATCGAGCACTACAAACAGGAACAGGACGCCACGATTCTCGCCCATTTTTATGTGGACGGCGATATTCAGGAAATTGCCGACTTCACGGGAGATTCGCTCAAATTGGCGCGAGATGCTGTGAGTGTGACTTCGTCCACAATTGTGTTTTGCGGCGTGCATTTCATGGCAGAATCAGCCAAGATCCTGAATCCGGAAAAGCGAGTTCTTTTGCCGGATCTCCTGGCAGGCTGTTCACTTGCAGATAGCTGTCCGGCGGACAAACTGGCAGCCTTTCAGCAAGATCTGCGAGCCCAGGGGCGAAATATCACCACAGTTGCCTATATTAACACGACTGCGGCGGTGAAAAGCCTGTGCGACTGGATTGTCACCAGTGGAAACGCCCGTGAAATTATTGAACGTGTCCCCCGGGATCAGGAGATCCTGTTCGTCCCCGATCAACACCTTGGGCGGTACCTGGTGGAAGTGACCGGTCGCAAGATGATTCTCTGGCCGGGTTCCTGCATGGTGCACGAAGTCTTCAGTATTCAGGATCTGATGCGGGCCAAACGGAATAATCCGCAGGCTGTGGTACTGGCTCATCCGGAATGCCCGCAAAACGTGCTGGAGCTGGCAGACGTGGTGGGCGGCACCGAAAGAATGCGAAGATATGTTGAGGGGGTCAAGACTCCCACGACATTTCTCGTGGCCACGGAAGCCAATATGATCTTTCCACTCAAGGCCATTGCTCCCTGGCACGAATTTGTGCCTGTCCCGGGCATTATGGCGGACAGCGGAGAAACTTGCGCCTGTAATCGTTGCCCACATATGGCGCGAAATACGCTGCAGAAAGTGCGTGATTGCTTACGATCCGGTCAGCCGGAAATCATCTGGCAGCCGTATTTTTCTCAAGCGCAGGAAGTCTTACAGCGCAGTCTGCTCTCCTGAATGGAACGGAAGTCTGGAAAATTCATCCGGAGACTTGAGCATGACGATTTGTTTGTCATGATCTATGATCGCACACGGATCTGAACGGCACTTCCGTCCCGCCATTTGTCTGGCGGAATGCGTCGTTTTTTCTGGTTAGAGCAAATTGCTCTCGCCTGGACCCGCGCAGCGCGCGTTTCGACTGAAAGGCCACTCGCCGCGTGGCGGAACGCGGTCCATGCGGGGTGAATGCGTTCTAAAACTCATTTTTCCGGTTCTCCGGATGCAATCTGATCTTTCGGCCTTGCACCCTGAGCCCGTACCGGAGAACTGGGAACCCCAACGGTCGAACGGTGTTGTTCGCGGCGCTTTGCGTCTATTTGTGCCTGCTCACTCCCTCAGATTGAAATTTCACAATGCCCAAAGACACGCTGACAATCACCGACAATCGCACTGGGAAAACGTATGAAGTGCCGGTCACGGACGATACCGTCAAGGCCATCGACCTGCGGCAGGTCAAAGTCAAAGAAGAAGATTTCGGCCTGATGGCCTATGACCCGGGATATACCAACACAGCTTCCTGCAAAAGCCGTATTACATATATTGACGGGGACGCGGGAGTCCTGGAATACCGCGGATATCCCATCGAAGTGCTCGCAGAAAACTGCACCTATCTGGAAGTGGCCTATCTGCTCCTCAAAGGTGAACTCCCCAATCGCCAGGAACTCCAGGACTGGGAAGACTCCATCTGCTTCCACACGGTCGTGCATGAAAACATCAAGCGCCAGATGGAATCCTTTCGCTACGATGCCCATCCCATGGGGATGCTCATCAGCACCGTGGCCGCCTTGTCCACGTTCTATCCCGAAGCCAAAAAAGTAGGCTCACCGGACAATCGCCATCGGCAGATCAAACGCCTGATCGCCAAAATTCCCACCATTGCAGCCTGTTCCTATCGCCACAGTCAGGGACATCCCTATATCTATCCAAACAACGATCTGAGCTATACCGAGAACTTTCTCGCGATGATGTTTCAGATGTCCGGCAATGCCTATCGACCGGAACCCGCATTGGTCCGCGCACTGGACGTCCTCTTTATTTTGCATGCGGATCACGAACAGAACTGCTCAACGAGCGTCATGCGGGCCATTGGTTCTTCGGACGCCGATCCTTATTCCGCGCTGGCCGGAGCGGCCGCTGCTCTCTACGGCCCATTGCATGGCGGGGCCAACGAAGCGGTGCTGCGCATGCTTACTGAGATCGGCAGCGTCAAAGAAGTGCCCAAATACATGGCCCGCTGCAAGAATGGTGAAATGCGGCTGATGGGATTTGGACATCGGGTTTATAAAAATTACGACCCCCGCGCCAGGATCATTAAAAAATGTGCCGATGAAGTCTTCGATATTGTCGGCAAGAACCCGCTGCTGGACGTGGCACTCGAACTCGAACGCATCGCCCTGGAAGATGAGTACTTCGTCAAACGCAAACTTTATCCGAACGTCGATTTTTACTCCGGCTTGATTTATCAGGCCATGGGACTGCCGGTCACCATGTTCCCGGTCCTCTTCGCCATTCCCCGAGCCAGTGGCTGGCTGGCCCAGTGGAAAGAATCGCTGGAAGACGAAGAACAGCGGATTCAGCGTCCACGCCAGATCTATCTGGGTGAACGCGAACGCAACTTCGTGCCGATGGATCAACGCGGTTAGAGCAACTGGCTCTAGAGATCCTTGGCACTGAAGGTGTCTCCCTGGCGAAGGTCACCGGTTTCAAATCCTTTTTTGAACCATCGGACCCGCTGGGCGGACGATCCATGAGTGAAGGACTCTTTGACCACGTAGCCTTGCGATTTTTTCTGCAATGTATCATCGCCAATCGCGGAAGCTGCCCGCAGGCCTTCCTCAATATCGCCTGGTTCAAGGATATTCCGTTCCACCTGTGCGTAATGTGCCCACACACCAGCCAGGAAGTCCGCCTGCAGTTCAAGTCGGACGGAGAACTCATTTTCCGACATTCGTCTCAGCATTTCTTGACGTTGATCCATCATTCCCAGCAGATTCTGGACGTGATGGCCGACTTCATGAGCAATCACATAGGCCCGGGCAAAATCTCCGGGAGCACCGAACCGGCGATCCAGCTCTTCATAAAACGACAAGTCGAGATACAACTTCTGATCCGCCGGACAATAAAAGGGCCCCGCTGCGGACGAGGCGTTTCCACAACCGGATTGCACCTGATTGCGATACAGGACCATTTCGGTGGGGCGGTATTCACGTCCCATTTTCTGAAATTGGACAGTCCAGACATCCTCGGTATCCGCCAGAATCACCGAGGCGAAGTCGGCCAGTTGATCATCCTGCGGGTTGGGTTGCTGATTGGCCTGTTGCTGAACTGCCTGGCCCTGATTGGCGAGGAAGAATCGCAAGACCTGCCCCAGATCGCCGCCGGAGACGAAATAGATAATGACCATCATGACAATGGTGCCAACTCCCCCCATCGCCACGCCGCGTGGCCCCATCGATCGCCGATCGTCGACATTCTCACTTCGGCGTCCCGATTCCCACTGTATCATTGTGTCCCCCCGAAATTGTGCGCGAGTCCGCCCATCTCTTCTGAGATCTGGTACATGTTCAACTTGAAAAGCCAGGAAAACGAATCATCCCGGTCCGACGGCGAAGAAGTTTTCGCAACGACGATCCCCAATCGATCCCCAATTTGAAGCTGTGACACGACACCAGGGCGCTTGCTTCATTGATTTTGTACAACAGGTGTCTCCGTTTTAATAGCGGGGGATCACATGTCCAGACCGTAAGATCCACCCCGGTCCCTGTTTTTTCGGGAATCGTCGTGAGTCATTCCGGTTTTCAGACATTGGAAACCGGCCAGGGAATGGCCGAGTGTCTTGAAGCCGCCGGCGCAGCAGACTTAAACTCAAATACGGACCAGCGTTCCTGCCACGGTTCGATGCAATTTTCATTTGATTGACTCACAATCAGGGGATGATTTCTCGTGGGCGAGACGTCCTGGCGGACGAGTTCGCTCCTGATGTGTGTTCTGACATAAAGTGACCCGCGTAATGACGGATGCGAACCTGCCAGCCCCGCAAGATTCCCGCGATGACAACTTCATTGCACCGCGACAGATCAATCTGCCGGATGAGCTTCCCCCCGTCGAGCCTCCCTCAGCCGGGATGATCGTCCAGTTGTTTCTGGTTCCAGCCATCATCGTCGCTGCGATTGTGGGAGTCTATTCTCTGTTTGGCAAAGTCGCTTCCCAGGAAATGGACTGGCGACAACTCACGACGGACGTTCGTAGCGGAAACCCGCATGTCCGTTGGCGCGGGGCATTGGGATTGGCACAAATGCTGGACGCCGATGCTCAACGCGGTTCCCAGGGACAACATTTGTCGGAACGTCCGGAAATTGCCACTGCTCTGGCCGATCTCTACAAAGAATTGATCGACCGGGAAATACTGAGTGAAGAAGAACTCAAACAGATTGAGTTCATGTCAAAAGCACTCGGACGCATGCAAGTCCCCGATCAAATCGTTCCGGTGCTGTTTTCCGGAATGGAGTCTCGTCGGAATCACGACGTCCGCAAACATTCACTCATCGGACTGGCCATGCTGGCTGGTACTCTGGGTGAGAACTCCGTGCTGCGTCAGAATTCCAGGTTGATCGACAGGTTGATCGAGATTTCAAGGGAAGGGGACCCGCTGTTTCGTCATCAGGCGGCATTCAATCTGGGACTGATTCCAAATCCTGTCACGATGGAACGACTGACGGAGTTGCTGGAAGATCCCGATCAGATGGTGCGTGCCAATGCTGCCATCGGATTAGCTCGAAATGGCAAGACGAACGGCCTGCCCGTCTTTCATGAACTCTTTCAAGAGGCGGCGGACTGGAAGTTGAATCCATCTATGGTAACAACCTCCGAACAGGAAGCGACTTATTTTGAACGCATGTTGATGCTGTTGAATTCCATCAAGGCTGTTTCTCAATTGCAGCCGCAACTTTCAGCGGCAGAACAGGCCACCTTCGCCGACGAGATGCAGATTGTTTCAACGTCCACGCGCGATGCTGTCCTGCGCACGGATGCCATGGAACTTCTGCATCAATTGCAGCCAGCAACTGCGAAGACCGGGAAGGCTGTGAAAGAATAGTGCCGTGTGAGAGTCTCTCCGGAAAGGTGCTTTGTCAGGCGAGATCGAGCGATTTGTGTTCTGACAAGGAAGCCGAAGCAGGCGAATTCCTGGAATTCGTCGATGCAGGCTGACGAAGTTCAGAACGCAA